>Ga0136643_10012028_pt1 | contig 12864 bp, 4 predicted proteins | sample TergutLab28metaG_FD_96883 | JGI IMG/M metagenome (GOLD analysis project Ga0136643, IMG submission 96883) | Labiotermes labralis P1 segment gut microbial communities from Petit-Saut dam, French Guiana - Lab288 P1 (version 3) (version 3) | ecosystem: Host-associated > Arthropoda: Insects >...
TGTCTTATGGTTATTGAGTTTTCTTTGTGTAAGGTATGTTTTGCTAATGTTTCATGTACATATTCTGATGTCTTATATATGAGCTTATACATACCTGGTTCGATGTGTGTTGGTGTTAAGTTGTGGTATGGCTGGGGTAGTGTGGTATCCGTACCACAACACCCCAGCCATACCACAACGTAACACCAACACACATCGAACAGGTGTGTGTAAGCTCATATATAAGACATCAGAATATGTACATGAAACATTAGCAAAACATACCTTACACAAAGAAAACTCAATAACCATAAGACACCGCACCAGCCACATTTGCAGAAACACGCTTTCTCAAACAACCACGCACATCACGACTAACACTCGCCACTAAATAACTATGCTAATGCATCAACCTCTATCCTTACAGAACAATACAACCCATGTAAAAACGCATCAGATAAGTTGCGGGCTCCTGAGGATGGATGTATTAACACCCGAAACATGTTGAGCAGTAAATAAGGAAATAATAAAGCAAGTGACATCAAGTTGGTCTCTCTTTATTCAACTAGTGTTGATTATGTTGTTTACTGTAATACATAATGTACTGGACATTTCAGGGCCCGACTAAACATCAATACTGCTCCTCGACCACTTCGTCCTGGACCTAAAATCAATATTGGCAGTCGCCCAAGACCAGGTGCAGCACCTACATCTGTTGCCCCAACACAAGCTGCTCTGACTGATGCTGAACAAGAAGGAAATGATCAAGCAAGTCATCCAACAACAGCTGATGATTCACAATTAGACGCACAGGAAGTAAGTAACAGACATTATAGGCAAAATCACATATTTCACCAAAATTCTGTATTTTTTTTGGACACTTTTCAACATACAGCAGGTAATTAGTTCTCCAATATACACAGTTTTAATTCCCTGTACACAAAACTATTATACTTCTTAAATAATCAATATCTCCTTTAGGAAGCTTACACTGACTGAACACACTCCCAAAATGACTACAATGCCCCATTTCTAACATACAGACACAAAATTGGTATCAGAAAAAAGATTCAAGTCTTCTGGAATGTTATGCTGTGTTGAGTGGTAAACAGTTAATGATGCATCAGAGGATCACAGAACCTTCATCTTCAGCGTCAAACAGTCATTCAAGACTAGCTGCATGAGAATATATGGGTGTATTATACAGGTACAGGTTACAAGGGTGGTGAAAAGAGTATTGGGATGGAAAGCCAAAGTGGGTGGTGGCAATATGTACTTGGCAAGGCCCTGGTATACTGGTAGGGATGTTTGTGTCACAGCCTGGTGGTCAAATGTAAAGTAAAAGTACGGGACATGTGTGGATAGCTGGTGGGGAAGAGTTTTTAATTTTTGACAAATTTTGAGAGTGCACAGCATCAATTGGGAAGCAATAAGAGTACAATGTTGGGTGAGCCCTAAGAGACTTTTCATTAAAGGCGGTAAAAATAAATATCCCTGTCTGTTTTAGAAACTGGATATTTCATACACATCCAGCCTGCAACCAATCACCTTACTGACAGAACTATCCCACTTGAGGTTTTCCATCCACAAAGACGAGTTTTAAATTGCAGTAACTTACTGAAACCAAAAATGAGAAATTCAAGAACAGCTTATTCCTTTTCCAAAAGAACAGTAAGCAAAGTGGCACTGGGACAGGATTTTCTCCAGGTACTTCAGATTTGTGTCATCAGTATCATTCTCATCCATCACCTATACTGATGCTATATGATCTTAACAATTAAAAGCATCATTAAATAAGACACCTAACAAAACTGTGCCTGTACAATGAAGTTGCTAAATCAAATGTGCAGTAAAAACTGTGCCTGCAGAAACAAGTTACTGAATCAAATGTGCAGTAATTGGTGAAATAGGGTCACTATATATTTGCATTTACTGAATACTGGTTTCTTCTGTCATGTACATTATCATAAAGCACACTTATGCTACAGTCACACTGCCACAATCATGTCCAGTCACAAATATTTGAGTATGACTCACTAAGATAATGCAAAGGCAGACACACAGCTTCACTCCAGTCACGTCATGCTGTGTGACAGAGGGATATAGGGGACTGTATGCCCTACTGCAGTTACATTTCTCAGCATTTATTTACAACCTGTACTACTCTGCTTGAAGGAGACAAAGCAAACACACCAAATTTTGATGGTGAAACCACTTGGGAAATATCCACTTGGAAGAAAAGTGACAGAAGGACAACATTATTAACCCTTAGCCACCGAACGACATATATATATATATATATATATATGTCGTGCAGTGAGCCCTTTAAATGACCGAACAGCCATTAAAGTGGACGGGGGGGGGATTTAATTCCGGCGTCAAAGATTTAATTCCAGCGCCAAAGGGTTAAACTTACTCCTACAGACATAGGTAGCTAGGATGGGTGAACAATGGCACTACCTTAAGATTACACGCAGTAGCAGACTCCAGTATCAGCAGTATTGAACCTTCAAGTATAGGTGCCATAATGTAAGTTACATATGCATGTAATATTCAGAAGGATTAAAACAATATTCTGCTTCCTCACACACAGCCACAAGAAACAGTAACAACACCAATTCCAGATGCACTCACACGTTTACGGAGTCGTCCACGGTTACATGTGACTAGTGCAGTAAAAACCACTGCTGCACCTGCAGCTAACAGCAATAATCGCCGCCACCTGGTGTCTTCATTACTTCCAAAGAGACGCCCTCTCAATCCAACCCCAGAAACTAAGGATTCTGAGGTAGCTGAACCTCATGATTCTGAAGGTAAGATTCTATATGACACAGTGTTAAGTTTATTCACAATATCCAACAGTCAATGTGTGCAGGATAAGCATACAAAACAAATGTACTCAAGCCAGAGTCCCAAACAATGTGTTCTGGTCATCCTGCAGACACTTTTGCAATATTGTGTCACTCTCTACAGTGAAAAATAGTAACTCAGTATATTAAAGAGTTAATTTTATGAGACTAAGTTATAAAACAACTAATTAAACTAACTCCATGGAGCACTGTCCTTGTGCAGCTACAGTCACACAGCTAATACAGAAATTCTTCAGCTCTTATGAATTTGAGGTTCATCACCATGTTCAAAACAACCACTGCCTTTCCTTATCCTACTCAAAAAATATAATAAAACAATAAATTTAAGAAAATTATCGAGTACCAAACAAGCCGTTTACAACAGTAACTTGTCTATACTGGAGCTCAGGTTGTTAGTCACCTGTCCCTTGCCACAGAGAATAATATTCAATCCCAGACTATTCCACGTGGAACTTGTGGTGGACAAAGCACTGGGACACAACTCCCTGCAAATACTGCAGTTTTTATGTCAGCCTCAATCCACCAATAGTACACACTCACATATCATTCACCTATCATCAACACTACATAATCTTCGCAGGTGACAGCACTGTTAAATGATACTCTTCTCAATTCTCACAGTAGCTACTTGGCAGCATTTGTAACAAACTGCCAAACAGCTTAAGTAAACTGCCCTTATTTATAATCTGCTGGCCCAATACCCGATCTGCAAGGGTGAATTAGGCACCGGGGCTTAAAAAAAAACTGAAACCCACTCTCATTAAACTTGCACAATTCCTACAGCGTGGCCACTTTTCACCTCAATTACAACTAGAATTGCATTCAATACTCTTCCATGCTGCAGGAATTAATTACATAAATTGTAACTATAGGTCCCAGTGCTAAGCTGTGAAGTGGTTGAGAACCTAATTTTAAAACATGCACTCTCATGTCAGCACTCCTTCCAGAAAGACACCTAGACAAAATATAAAGTTGAATAGTAAAAGTATTAAAAGTCCCATAGAAGTGTGTGTGTGTGTGTGTTCATGTCATGTTGCTCAAGAAAATTCTAAGCCTCTGAAGTTTTTAGCAGACACAGCCCCCATTCAAAAACTACTGCAACTGTTAACAGCGACACTCTTTCATGTTTCAGGCACAGCTGAGTCAGAATTACCTGCTAAACAGAGCAGTGGTGAAGAGGCTCAAGAAACTGCTGAAGGAGCAGCAACTCCAGCTACTGTAGAAACTCATGATGCCCCACGTGAAAACCGTTTATCTTCATTATTGTCTGGAAGAAGAAGAGCCAATGCAGTGAGACGGCCAGGAACTCTCCTTCCATCAACAACAAAACAGTCAAGTCAAGAGTGAACACAATATCCGTAGCTGGAGTAAATACACAGTACTTATTCCGAATGAAAAAATGTGATCAGTGTAATAGTTTTCTTTTATGCTGAAACGTGAAGACAATGGAAAATAATAAAATAACAAAGTGTTTTTCTTTTCGATGTGGACAACACTTTTGAGAGTATAAACTCTTTACACATAATTCAGCCCAACGTTTTCAATGTGAACTGAATTCCACAGCCCTCCAGTGTTAGATTCCACATCCAACAAAAGCTTCAGGTAAATGAAATATTTTACTTCACTAGCAAAGTACAGTATTGAATCTAAATTACTGTATTCATATATATGGCACATCATGAAAACTATGTATTTTATCTTTGATTGAAATTACACTTCACTAGAAGGTAAACTGTAGCAAACAAGACGTAAAGATACAAATCATGTGTTTAGCATTATATTTTACTGTGCACTGGTGACATGTTGCTACATACAAAAACACGTATTTTTTATAATGCCAAGGTACATAAACTTCTTGGTTCTGTCTTGGTACGTGAAAAGCACATCTTTGAAATAGAAAATTGAGAGAACATCTGAAAAGAAGCTACGCTCTTCTTTCATTGTTCTTTACTCTCCAGATAATCCCAAAATAGCAATAGTTTCATTACATATGGGAACTATAATTCAGACAATAATTAATGGCTGTCCCATTATTATGATACTTCTGAAGTCCACTAATATTCTTTGCCTGTCTCCATAGCTGTAACTGGTAGAAATGCGTACATGTATTTGTAGTGCCTAGGGGAGGTTTTTCGTCCTACCAGTGTCACTGTTTCTAGTGCCCTAGTTTGAAATGGCTAGATTTTACTAACGTCTTTCTAAATGGCACTGGGGTGTAGGTAGCGAGCGTATTAGCACTGGTTATAATATTAAATATGTCGGTAGAATCTGCCACCAGTCAGAAGCTTTTCTGACATGCACAAATTTTAGTAGTTAGGACCCAGGGACAAATAAAACAATCACTTAATACGGTCCACACAAAATCAACCACAAATAAGAAAATAAACTTGTATTCTATTCTAACTAATATTTGCACTACAACAATGAATAATATTCTAATCGTGGTCACACTATCATAAAAAATAAAATAACTATCTTGCCCCTTTTTTATAATGAAAAGTCAAATAATTGAATTTAGAAATTTTACTAAGGTTACCAAATTTGTTCCAATGTCTCGCTCTACTCGGATAAACCACATTTTGTAAGTTACACTCAGTCAGCTTACGGCTTACCTTGGACTATCAGAAGACAGCACAGCATTGCAAACGTAATATAGTCACATTTAACAATATACTGTTTCCACAAATTTTCGTCGTAGATACATAACAGCCAGTGAACCTTCAAGCTTCGAGTGAGAGGGCTGAATCATCGGTAATTGCTAGGTTTTATAGGGGCAAGTTGCAAGGTAAACATTCTTTTAGGTACACTGAACTATCACGTCACTGCCGGGGTTCGATACACTTAAAGTATAATGAACTAATAGGTATTTGCTGAACCGGCAACAGTGAGTGACCGTTCATTTCCTGTACATGAAAGTTACACGAAAATTTTAATATTATCTAGTATTACTGAAAAAAAACTCAAATTTGTAACATTCATTACATATTTAATAAGTATGAGATAAAGAAGTTAAATTACAGACTGACTTTTACTGGAAACTCAGAACAATGTCAGCAACACAAATCTGGTCTTTAGTTTTTATTCCAATGTGATGTGTCAAAGAGGACCTAACTAATACTCTCTTGTTTAATTCACTTCCTGAAATCCAGTGAATTATTTGTATAATAATGTGACATTAATCTGGTTTACAGCTCATTTCAAGAAATATAGTGGATGCATTAAATATTATACCTAAAATTTCTGTGCTGACAATGAAATAAGAGACTTAATATTTCACCTACCTAACCAACATACAAGAACAGTGGTAAAATCAACTGGAAATATAATAACTTTGGGCCACATTCAACAATGATATGAGCACTAAATAATCCCATTAAGCAGCAGGCCTAATACAGTTCATTATTCTGAAAAATGAGAAACTGTGATATTAGTTGTGCCTAGTCTTCAAAGTTCAAGAAGTTTTTTTGCTCATAAGTTAATATTAATTGAAATGCAAAGTCTTGTACCAGAAAATCATGATTAAAAGTTATCTAACATGTGCTTAAAATTGAATGATGGTAACATATCACTTGCAGTCATATAGAATAAAGTCAGTTTAGTTATTTGTAGTCCATGGCACGTAACTCCTGTGGCACCATTTGCACGATATAATAAAAACTGTACATTTTATTTTGCTGGTACATCATTCATAACTGTGAGACAAAATCGAACTGCTGAGTCAAGAAAAACACAAGGACACATTTCTCATGGAGAGAACTGCGTACAGCAAATTTTCCTTGTTTCACAAAGAATCTACTAAAAACATCTGATATACTACAGTGCATACTATACACCACAAAAATTATTAATAGTATACAAATGAGCCAAGAGAAGAGCAGTGTGGTTTTTATCATGTGTTCTTTCAAAGATTCTGATTAAGCAAAGGAAATTTCAGAAAATTCAACAATTACTAGACTTAAACTAAAACTGTAAAAAACCAAAAGATGAATATATCATCTTCAAGTACATTTTCCAGTGTGCCTGTAATTTTTTTGCCACTTGCAAATGTAGTACTCTGATGTCAACAGATCACATCCAACATGACTGCAATACTTCACTTTATTCTAGCAACAAATAACATTCAGAGAAGTATAAGTTAGACTCAGGTTTTCCTCAGTTTAATAAAATACAAAAGGTGCTTCCCAAGGACTACTATTATATTAGTAAAGCAATTATGGCCTAGAGATAAGGTGTTCAGATAAGGAATAACATAGGCCAGTTTGGTAATTTTTGTATACATTGTCTACATAGTATTTAAGCGGGTAATAAAATACACTTTTGTTGCTTAAAATTATAAAACACAAAGAAAAACAATGGCAGCTTGTGACAGTAAACCAGCAATGTGCGTAAGATGCAATTTACTTTATTTATTTCTTCTGATAAAAGGAATCTTTCAGCTTGGTGATACCCACATAATGTATTAGCTGTTATACAAGCTACACTGTTACTATTGTCAATTTGTAATCAACACTGAATCCAGAAATCTGACTCTCAAGAAGAAAAAACTTTCATTCATTCCATTGGCATGTGCAGAATGTGATGATTCCTTGCCGTTCTCAGGAGCTTCTTCCATTCCTCTCTGTTATGTACTTTTTCCTGCCACCCTTCTCCACCAACTACTCTTCCATCCCCTCTCACCTCATCTTGCCATCTATTTCTTGGTGTACTTCTCAGTCTTGCTGTTCCCAAATTCATATATGATACCCTTTTGGGAATTCTATTTTCTTCCACTCTCTGTACAAGCCCAAACCAACATAAAAGAAGAAAATACACTAGAAAATAATATGAAAGTGAAAAAAATATATATATCTTGGGTAATGAATGTAAAAATTAAATTAGATGTATACCTTCTGGATTTGGCAATTGGGTAAGTGTGTAACTTAAATCACCAAAATTCCTGGCCAGACATTAAGCTTATCAGTGCTTCATTTTCACACAGATCAGTATATAATGCACGACTGATGTGATAAGCTGTCACAAAATAAATTTTCAGTGGATTATAAAGCAAACAGTCACAACAAAGACGGACTTAAGTGTTAATTTTACCTCATAGTTAAAAGTTTGATTCATTCTTGCTTTATTTCATGGAACTTTGTTAACAGTATAGATTTAACAGCATCAACAAATTTTTGGGAACAATCAGTTTCCACCTCCTTTTAACCCTGGTTTTATCTGCTTTTGATTTTTTAGGGCAAGAATTTGTCAATAATGTTCTTTTTCCTCAACAGGAAATATAATTAATATAAATTATGAACAATGACCTCTTTGAGCCTCAGTGAATTCAGTATCATTTACATCATTTCTCCAGCAAAAACTCATTCGGAAGAAATTAAATGAATCTGAGGTCTGACATTCTCACATTGGTGAATGTTAAGATTATGGTCTTCCAGTATGCAATGCCTTGTAGTCTGAATGAGAGGTACAAAAACTTATGAGAAAGAAACTTTCCACCCAAAATATGGACACAGAGGACTCTTGCAAAACAACAGTACCTATTTCATCACACTTACATAAAGGCTTCACATCCCAGAATTACCTTTCGTCTCTTCATCAGCTTAATGTTTTACACACCCACATGCATCTTTAGTACAGAGACTGAAATTAAAAAAAGCTATAATATTAATTTGTGCATTGCAATATTTGTATCAGATTTTCAACTGAGGTATTTAAATTTGGCATTTAGCAGGTTTCATTTTCTATAACTAGAGCCACAAAATGTCAACAGCAAATACTGTGGCCATATGGCAAACAACTTCCAATTAGTAAGCCTCACTTTGATATAATAATATAACAAAACACCAAGTTTTCCTATATGAGATATTCAAATTCTCAGACAAGAGGAACGAGGGAGAGACAGAGGGGTATTTTATTTAAAAGTATTGTTGCGGGAACTGTTACCTTGTGGGCAAGGAAACTCAATAAATAATTTTTGTTTTTAAAAGTTCACAATTTATGTTAGTGGCGGCAACTGTAATTACTCGCCCCGAGCGCCAAAAAACTGGCTACGCCACTTGTAATGAGTACTTCAAGACAATTTGCCAGTAAGACTGCACTGGTCAAATGTTTTAAACTTTTTCAACATGGATGAAATTAGACGCTTTTTACTAATTAAGGTGAGCTTGGAATAAAAACGACGAGCAAAATATCGTAGCACGTACACATTTTGTGTTCTACCGCACGCATTTTTCCTCCCGCCAAATGCCACTTGCGTCGATCTTACACACATATACATATTCATTCACAGATCCATCACCCGCACAAGTCGGATTGAATGTGGAATTCGTCTTGCCCTCCCCTATCAAAACCACGGCCCTGTCAACATCGATCCTCAACCGGACCCCAAAGAAACGGAATTTTGAACGGCAAGCAACCTACGAAATGTCTTCACAAGAACTTAATTTCCTATGCACTGGAAAGCAAGTTGTCCAAAGAATAGGACTTGTTTCTTAATTTTGACCCTACAACGAATGTGAACGTCTGTTAAATTTATGTTATATACGACGGTAATGATAATGAACAATATTAGAACGTAAATGTAATGATAAACATCAACCATGACACACTACAGAGCAGGTTTCTCTAAAGATAAGCCATGTTACCGTGTGGGCACATATGTGTACTAGGACGGCAGGGTAGTCTTCTCGCATACAAGAACGTGGAATAAACGATTTGACTACGTGCTCCATTTTTCACTGTACACTGTACTGCATTATCGTGGATCAGAGTTCACTATACTGATGATGAATGGCGGTTTAGAAAACGCGGTATGGAGTCATCTGTACACTACGCATAACACTACTGGCACAGATTACTTATGACTACGGGTGACTGGCGGTCACAGATCATATATACATATATTGCGCTGCCTTCGAAGTAATTTCCACACATCACAGACGTGTAAAGTACCGGAGGTACACGATAGGTGCGCTGTAGTATGTTGTTGGTTGAATATGTAGATGTTAGACTGCGGAGTGTTCGAAGTAATTTGAAATGTGGAATGAAAAATCAAAATGTACCTTTTATGTCGTAACTCAAAGCTGTTTATGTGGTGATGAACTTTGAGGGGATAACTGCTTGTCACAGTAAATCTACTGACTACCCCTATTAGGTACATAACGCTTCACAAAACATTTGTTGCTTACACAATTCCTTTAACCTACTGTGATGTTGCACCTATTCAAACGCAGAGCTGTGATTTTTTCCGGATTTTCATTTGTGTTAGGTTGTACTCTGACTGTTAATTTGTTAAGTACATATAATTGTACAGAGAAAACGAGTTTCCAGTATAAACGCAACGATTCTTTATTACGAAAAGGCACCGCGAATTCCAAATTTCTCGTTATCCTAATTCTGTCTCAACCTGCCGGTGCATATAGAAGAAATGTAATTCGTGGCACATGGCTTTCATTATGCAGCAACATTTCCTACGTTCAGTACTATTTTGTTATAGGCGGTGCCGGTTTTACAGAAGAAATGCGAACGTTTATTGAGGAAGAACAGTCTGCTCATGACGATTTGATAGTGCTGCCAAACGTTTATGACGAGTATAGAAGTTTGTCATATAAGGTGCTTCAGGCGTTTGTATGGCTCGATAAGTTTAAACACTTTCAGTACCTGTTAAAATGTGACGATGATTCATTTGTTCTAGTTGATAAGGTTGTTTCAGAATTGCAAACAATAAGACTGACAATGGGGCATTCACTTTACTGGGGGTTTTTTAATGGACGAGCTCAAGTTAAATTAAGTGGAAAGTGGAAAGAATCTAATTGGATTTTGTGTGATCACTATCTACCATATGCCTTGGGAGGTGGATATGTGCTGTCTCAGAAATTGGTACACTTTATAGCTGTCAATGCCAAGTTCTTAAGGTAAGTTCCATGAACTCATCCTGATGATAATACATATTGGTTGTCATTACATGTTTGCATACAACTGTGTCTCTTTACAGATTATATAACAGTGAAGATGTATCAGTTGGGGTTTGGTTGTCAGCAGTGGCAAATATCACCAGGCAGCATGATCCACGCTTCGATACTGAATTTGTATCACGTGGTTGTTCAAACACCTATCTTGTGACACACAAACTTGATGAAACAGTAATGAGGAAGATGTTTGTCACAATAAAAAAGTCTGGAAGATTGTGTGATATAGAATACAAAACAAGAAATTCATATATTTACAATTGGAATGTACCACCATCAAAGTGTTGCATTAGAAATGACTCAGACATACCATAGTGGGAATTTCTGGAAACAAACATTGTGAATTTTTAATTTATTGTATATACCATTTGAGTCATTGACTATGGCTTTTGTGTTGTTCTCCATGTATTGTTACAATTTAGATCCATTTGTAAAAATATATTGAATCACACTCTTTAGCAGTTGAAGTAACATATATGATGTATCATTTGAAAACAACATTCTAAACACACCACAAAAAAAAAAAAAAAAGAGTTCAGTTTCCTTTTCCTATAAAGTGACTGCAAGAATTGCTCCTATTCTGAATGTTCCTGTAAACAAATTTCATGCTTTTTTTTCAGAATGCCTTTGGTTAATATATTTAACCAAATGATTTCCATTATGGACACTTTTAAGTTTAACCTATGATGCTACATGTACAGCAATTAAAATTATTGAACAAGAAGTAGAACCTTTGGAGATACAATTCTCAGAACACTAATAGAATACATGTAACTTTATGCATGACTGTAAGGTAATCCCCCACCCTACCCTTTTAAAATGCTGAATTAGGTAACATTTCTTGTCTTATATTTGGGTAAATGTGGCATTCGATTTTGTTTTGTCAGAATACCTATAAAAAATCAACTGAAAGTTTTGAAAGTAAATGCCTCAAAATTAACATTAAATTTTTGTAATGTTTCACAGCTATTAAAATCATATGTTTGTCATGTCTATGGCAAATAAATGAAAATTAGTACTATCTGTACAGCAAGTCTTTGGGAGTTGGTGCATGGCCCCAGAAACGAAGGTTACACAGATGTTGGCTGTTTGTAGGGGAGTGGTGCAATGCAAGCAGCAGAACATGGCCAACAGGAAGGGCACATGGGCAACAAAACAGATGCTACAGAAGTGTAAATGATGACAGTAAAAAAGGTATAGAGTATGCTAGTACCCAACAATGTATGTTTAAAACAGACAAGTGTGTGTGTTGGATCACAATGGAAACTTTAACAATACAATGTGCAAATGCAGTGCACAAAGACACAAGTGTCAATTTGTGACAACCATGAAGTTTGCAGGAGACAACACAAAGTGTCAAAACGTGTTTGTCATAAGCAAAGCAAAATTTTGATAAAGGTAGTTATATACTTCAACAGCATAGATTTAAAATCCCCCTAGCATTAGGGCTGAATTTTTGGCACTTTATTTGTAACCGGTTCTGCCACAAAATGTTTGTGTATGTATACATACCTAGTCGCTACGCTGACAATGGTATCCTGTCTCTGCACAATGTACGTGATTAATTTAAACTATCTTTTAATATATACTACACTCAGGGCACTTTTACTTTTCTCCACTTACCTCTTCTGCCATGAGTTTAAGACTCACCTAAGGTCCAGCTTTTTTTCTGAAATGATACTGACAAATATCTGACTACAGTAGCACATGGTGCAAGATTCTATCTTCTGGGATGTTACACTGGTGTCAACTAGTAAACAGGTATTGGTGTTTCAAAGAATTATAGTGCCTTCATCTTCTTTGACTGCTTGACCCTGAATACGAAGGCGCAGTGATCATCTGACATGGCAGGTATGAGTACAGTAGGGTCTCGTTTTGCAATGGTTCATTTTACGATTCACTTATACGACCCTTGTTGAGTTGGACCGAGCAATCCCGACTTGTGATGCATCACTTTCGCAACTCCAGCGTCCTTTCTCTTCTTAGTACACTTCTAGCTCCTTTCCAGTATGCATGTGTTTCTTCTTTTTTCTATTTTAGTGCAGTTCTTTTAA
>Ga0136643_10012030_pt1 | contig 12864 bp, 9 predicted proteins | sample TergutLab28metaG_FD_96883 | JGI IMG/M metagenome (GOLD analysis project Ga0136643, IMG submission 96883) | Labiotermes labralis P1 segment gut microbial communities from Petit-Saut dam, French Guiana - Lab288 P1 (version 3) (version 3) | ecosystem: Host-associated > Arthropoda: Insects >...
GAGTTTTTCGACACATTCACAAATATTTTTCTCCTCAGAATGTTTCCACTACAGAACATTTATTCATGAAAATTGCTTAGAAAACTAAAATGACAAATACCAGGAGAACCTCTTGCAGCCTGGTATAATTGATGCCAGGGCCCGGCGGTTGAGAAACACTGGTTTAACCTGTAGGGGGAAGTGGCCATACAAACAGAATCGACATCAACAATGAATCATCACGAAAGGTTACAATTAAGTTATGAAAATTTGTCTTCTGGTTAAAAAATTAGGGGGAGAGGTGCAATCAGTCAATGTCTTATTGTAAATTGTGCACCGTATATAGTATGCAGCAAGACCGTGCAAAGATGTAGTTGTGACTAACTGCCCCTCCTCCCCCCTGTTTCTAATGTGCATACCATAAAGGTATGTTACACATGAAGATTCTATTGGTCAGTAAGTCAATCAAAATAAAAATAACAAAAGAAAGATCCTGAACTAAAATGTCAATATTTTCTTTAATCAAGAATGTATTACAAACAGTATTTTCCTGCAATATGCTAAATTACAAATTCCCCAAACATATTTGGCACAGTACAAAATAAGACACTACACAGGTGTAGCTGTGACTGATTGCTGCCCTTCCCAACCTGTTTTTAATTTGTGCATCACAATGGGATGTCACAAGTAATATTTTACATGCTAGTTCGATTTCATACATATATCCATCAGTATAACAATACCACAATAAAGATAGTTAACTGCAAAATTTCTTTTAATCAGGAATGTATTAAAAACAGTATTACTCCACAATATGCTAAATTACAAATTCCCCAAATATCTTGGTAAATATATAATAAGACTGAAAAGGCGTAGTTGTGATTGATTGCCCTTCTTCAACGCACCCCCAACCCCTCCCCAATTTGTGTATCACAATGGGATGTGACATATGAACAATGCCAGGTCCGATCTCTGCACAAGCCCTTTCCGTGCATCCTATCAGAAGAATGAAATTAATTCTCACTACATAGAGAATTGTCTAGATCTAAAAGTTTCAACATCTCTGAAAATGCTGCAGAGCAAGAGTCAAATTAGGAACTTTCTGACACGTATCTTCTCCATTTTTTGTATTTTCTGTGTACCTTCTTTGATACTCTTATCAGTACTGTGTTTACCAGACTCAGTGATTTTTAGTAAAAAACACTTTCCATAGAAAATTTAAAAAAATAACAATTCTTTCTTGTAAAGTTAGGAACACTGTTCAGAACATTAAGGACAAATGCTTTGTAAGAAGATTATAAATCTACAAAATTCCTGGTTGTATATTTTAACTAAATTTGAAGTACCCAAAATCACTGCCAAATATGTCCAAACAAATAATACATAAAACTCATATATACATAATCCATGCACATTAAATTCACAGTGGTCTAAACAACACACATTAGTAACAAACAGCTTCATTTGTGTTATCACATACTTCGTGACTATAAACTTCATCCACCCTGTGTATGATAACTTCGCGGCTTCAGAGGGGAAAGCTTGTTAAGACCGCATTATAATAAAATTTTGAGTCCTGAGTTAGCATACATTACGCTTTTCCTTCTCACATTAACTGATGACACACAGAACAATTTTAATCATTTTCTTTCCAGTTCCTTTTAAAAGCTAAAGCGCGAAAAAAACAAAAATATACTGGCTCTGTTTGCCACTAACATACAATTTATACTTTAGAGTATAATAAAAAGACTGATCTCTCTCTCACTCCTTCATGCACAGGTGCACGCATGTATACACACAAACAGTACATACTTTGAAAGACATTCTCTGTGTTGCCATTTCTTGCACTGCTCTACAGCCATAATCTTACACAATTCTGTGGAAAATTTTAATACTCTATTAACCCTTTGGTGCCAGAATTGAGTGGCCAGTGCAGTCTGCAAAGACTGGGAATTTAAATGGCCACCCACTACTCTGAATGTCCTTGACTGATAAATTTAGGAACTTTCAGTTTTCTCAGCATCACACTGCATGTCAACTAAAATTGTTTTTTGGTGTTAAGGGTTAATGTAAATTAGTACACATCCAAACAAAATACTGGCTAACACTTTGGTATCAAAGTAAAAAAATGATAAATGAATAATAAGACACATTTGTCACAACTATATTTGTAAACTGTTTTATTGCTGAGTGTGCACAATAATCAATAAACATCATTCAAATACAGATGTGATTGGTGTGTCTTATTACCCATTCATCTGTTTTACATATCACAATGAGATGTCTTGCCCAATGATTAAGAACTTTAAGGGTGTCCCTGTACATGTCATGAAGGCATATAGGTGTGTGGAGGCATAGTGTAGCCAAAGGCATATTTTTCTACCTCCAAATGGTAACATACACATGAATGGAGAAGGCAAGATGAACAGTAAAAGAAGTCAGAGAAGCATAAATTCTTTTTGTAAGCATATGGCAAAACTGCCTGACCAAGAAGCAGAAGTGAAGACATGTCTAACAGACCACAGAAACAACAGAATTTCTGCATTTACAAACTGACAAATTCTGAAGCAAGAAGACAGGTGCATGCACAATGTATTGCTGATTTGTTGGGACTAACTCGTGGTGTTAAAGATTCATGAAGACGCATGATCTGTGGAACATGAGGCAATTGTGAAATCTTACACATAATATGACATCAGTAATGCCTTTGACTGTACTGATGACAACGGAGCATTTGAAGAAAGTGTGAGTTCCAACAGTAACAATAGCAATTTCGAATGTCATAGGAGTGATGAAGATTTTAGGTGATTCTATGACCAGCAAAAATTTCATACTACACTACCATTTTGCTGAGCAATATTTTTAGCTTCAAATGTGTACAAAACATCTTTTCCCTGACTTGCCCTTGGTATGTCTTATGGTCTTGAAAATACAGTAATAATTTTATTACAGTAAAATGTCTAAAAATCCAACCAAAAGTCTACTTCTTCCATGCAGGAATTTTTGCCTGTTATCAACCAGTGGATTTCTGTACCCATACCTTGGGTGGTAAGCTCTCTAAATCTGTAACTGCTACAATGGTGGAAGGCAGACCTTGTGCTAGGCAAGATGTTAATATATTTTCTCCCACTGCATCAATGCCATTTTGTTGACATGCTGAGACCAGAAAAATGGCTGTGTCAGCCACCTTTAATGCATCCAGAGTGCTAAACAGATGTCCATGTAATGGAACCACTACTGAGAACCGCTGCTTGAGCCTAGGAATGCTGAAGAAAGAAAGGTAACATTTATTACACAGAACATAAGGTTTGACATGCTAATAAAAAACTCTGCCACTGATAATGGGTCAGTGCCAGTTTCACTGATTTAATACCAATTCCTGTATTGTACTCCAACCTTCTACAAATTTAGAGAAGGTGCTGGAACTGGTGTCCTTTACCATACAGATATTTGTCATATCTACCATGCTGTTCCCTGCATGTGGAAGTTCCATCCCACACACTTTTGTTTCAATCATGCTCAGTGTGAAGATCATTATCATTACTGTACCCTTTATCCTTTAACTACCCCAAAAGAACAGATACTGATCTGGCAAAGAAAGATGCCATAATCCCCTACTTACTATTCTGTCACCAAAAACACTGTGTCAACACAGAATTGTTTGTGGTATTAGCTGTTACACAAGCTTACACGAGGGGCTGCGGGAGATATAGATTCTCCCATAATCAGACAGGTGTTTAAAAAACGGTATACGAATGTATGTTATGCATACATGTGAATTCAAGATCTCAAACCAAAAAAAAAAATATGGAACCAATAATCCTAGTTGCATGTACTGCAGACCACACACCAGGCTTAACATCATGTTTTGGCATTTAATGAATTAACATGGCAAATCTGTTACACTGCAAGTAGTGATTTCATGTATCCAGAGTTAACAACAAGGTTCACCACTAAACATGATGAATGTGGTGTCTATTTTGCCTATTTTGCCATCATGCACACCATCCAAGTACCAATTCACAAAGTTCCAACTTACTCATAGAGTCTGTGAACTACAGTCGACTTATTTGGATACAGTTAGCATATGTACTCTGCATATTGTGTTACTGCCTGGAATGGAACATGTTGCTTGAAAAGTCTGCACATATTAATAAATGGTCTTAATTTTCATTACAGTTCCTGTACCAAATGTATTATACAAAATGCAGAGAGTGAATAGCAGATGACTCACACGCCCCAAATAAGCAGCACAGGACCGAGCTGGTGAGTGTGATTGTGTATATAACAGAACTGAGCTGATGGGAAGTAACTAGTGATTAAAGTCTTGAAGATTTTGTGGCGACAGAATTCAATAAAATCTGTTTGGGAAGACATCCACGTCAAGGCATTAAAGTTCTTCAATGTTCCAGGAATTGACTGTCCCCATCTTCAGGGTGCTACTAATGGCTTGGTAAAACTACAACAATTTGGTTTTACCAAGCTATCAGTAGCACCCTGAAGATGGGGATGGAGTCAGTTCCTGGAACACTGGAGAACTTTAATTTTCTGATGCAGCTGTCTGCCCAAGAAGATTTTATTTAACTAGTGATTTCATACATATAAAATAATGATCATACAGAACCCAATTTTGTATTTTGCTAGTCGGTATTAATTAAATCCATGACAGGAACATGAAGAACATTAACTATGACACTTAAAACAGCTAAAATAACATGAAATTAGTGCAATTATTGCATCTAATTTCAGTACCTTATATGGAGAGTTCCTTCATTGCTATATGCAATAACTGCTTCCTCATCTGCTTGCTTTAGGAATTCCAGGGCACCAAGAGGATCAATCTCACCGCACAAGGAAACAATTGCAATAAGAAATGGAGCTGAAGTAGCACCACCTAGAGAACGTTTCTTGAATAAAACTTCATCACGTTTCTTTTGCCTTATTTGCACAGCTTTATTCCTTCTTTCTTCTTTCCGAAGTTCATGCCGTGACTTCTTTGTGATTGTTTTAGCAGAAGTTCTTCCTACAAATATTACTGCATTACATAAATACATACATACAAACATACATACACATTCATTTCATACATCCAAAAGACCTGTCGAATGACAGCTGGGCATGCAACAAGTCTCAAAAGCACAACACACAACACAAGAACAGTCCAGATACACAGAACAAAAACAGTAGAAATAAGAACCCAAAAAGAATAAATGTAAAATATAAGTAAGAGAATATGAAAATGTTACAAGTTATAAATTTCAGTTATAAAAGATATTCTTGTTATAAACGACAAGTTAAACAAACAATATAACACAAGTTAAAAATTTAAAACATCTATCATATGTATTATATGTATGAGGCTCAAGAATTCTGCAGTGAAATAAAATGAATTTGAAATAAGTCATTACAATGTAAAACAAACCATATGCCCCTCTGCTGAAATTTAATCTTTACAAAGTAAAATGCAAGATATAAAGAACATAGAAAGAGAAATAAGTTATGTGATACAATTTTAAATCGCACCCTGTCATTCCTAAAATTCTTGATATTATTTGGTGGGCAATTAACCTTTTGGCGCCGGAATTATTTTTTTAATTTTAGCACATCCTGTATATAAAATGTGAATAATACAGGAATCAAATATGTTAGAATTATGAATCAAACTGCATTTTGAAGAGCAAAAAACAGAGAGTATATACCATGTTTAAAATATTCAGGACCTATATTTGTTGAATAAATACATAAAATGCAACTTTAGAGGTTAGCAGTGCAGTATGACCACTATAGTTGACATTAGGCGTCAAAACGTTAAAGATCTTCATAGATGAGATGGAAACTCATCTCCGAAAATATGACAGGTTAGCAACAAGGAAATACAACCCATTCTTGTTCCTAGTACATAATATTCAAACAGCAGTTGAAGGTCTTCCTATTAACTGTTTGGTGCCTAATGTCAGGTACACCTATCACTTGGTGTGACACTCAAAACACCGAATGTTGGGTATAGACAATGGCCTATCATGGTCTTTATTATGCAGCTCCCCATTTAATTTCTTGTCTACTGCACATCACACTAGGGATTTAAATCTGGCACAGAAAGTTAAACATATGGAAAAAATTCATTAATGTCTCCATTAAGGCCAACCACTAAACTTTTTTCTTGAATTAGTTAGTGAAGTTTAAATCCTCCCAACCAAGGCAGCTGAGATATAACCTATGTTCTTTCACGCCATGATAATGAATTAAATCATGCAGCCGACAAGACATACATGCATCCCACCACTACAACATTCCTATTCACATGTGGTATCTATATATACTTATGACAGCAAGTGTGTTTAATCAAGGACAAAACATATTGATTACATCATGGAACTCTAATAATGCAGGAAATGTCCAAATATCAACATCCAAGTATGTGACAAGCATTATCACTTCACTCCAAAATGGTCAGAATTTTTTGGTTTGGCCCAGTAACCATGTCTATGTCAGTAAAACACAGGTTAATAAACACATATATTGGACCATTTCTGTTGTCTCATATTTTATTACAGCATATGCATGAAGTCTGAAAAAATGTGTTCACACTTAGGCATTCAACACATCCTTTTGTTTCTATTCACTCCTAAACTCAGGATGCGGTTTACTCCAATATCAGTGCCTATGTCCTTTATAAATATTAGATGAGAACCAATTATGTTAGTTGAATTTAATTTCCTTTTGGTTCTCCCCAGTTTCATTTCAGTCATATTTGTTTTTTATGTACCTTCTCAGCTCAATGAATGCAGTGACAGCACAACACCTTGTAGAAACAAGAGACTTCTCTCTTGTCAGGACTGGCCAGCTCTGGGGACATTCAGCTTCCTATTCACTGGGAACTGAGTGCTCTTTCCCTAAGGGTACAATGGCCAAGCAGGAGGTGTACCACTCACATTCATCTAGTGCCAACATTATGAATGTGTGGTGCTACAGAGTGACTCCCCATTAGCCTTCATAATGTGGTGTTTAATTAAGCTCAGAGCCAACTCTGCCTTTCTGTATGCAAGAACCATGTGTGAGAACAGGTAGTATAAATATCAAGTGTGACAGGTGGAACTGCAAGATCAAAACCCAGGCAATGGTTAATTTTTTGCCCCCACACCCACACATCACACCTTCAACCTAAAAGGGAATTTCAGAAATTTTTTTATTACTCCTGACTTATGCACTGTCACATTCCTACACCCTCTATGAGCTCTATGTGTAGCTTCACCTTCATTCTGGTCCCAGCACATACATTAGCTGATACGCCTTGGTTGTGCGTAAATGTAAATGTACCCGGATGTATAATCCTAATTGTTACCGAAAACTACTTATTCTGTATATCTGGAAAGCTACAAAATCCAAAGAAATGGCGTGACCTGTTAAGTTGGCAATATTCTTACAAAATTAGTAACATGCTTATAGGGAATGCCATTTCGATGTGTTAATTCGGGGGTGTACATATGCACGTCGTGGCGGTCGTTCACGTAAGGTTAGGCTGGATTTATCTTTTAAAGAAATTCTAGAGCTGACACAACAAAACAATCATACACTTAATCTAAACACTGCCAATAACGCAGAAACATTTTAATTTACGATAAAAACTGAGCATATCAAACAAAACAGCCATCCGGTTATTCCAGTACCTTTCGTAGCATTATCAATGGCACCTTTACTCCTATGCCTGCCGTGTTTATGTGCCTTATTCTGTTGTTTTAGTGCTCCAGGTCGGTGTCTATCTTGTGCAGATTCTAACCCCATTTCATGCACTTACGTCATAACCTTCTTAACACAAACCCTACATTGTGCATAACACACAACCCACGTTGCCGTAGCTCTTATCCGTGATGGCTACGTACTTTATTAGTTTATCTGTTCACATCGTCAATTCACCTACGTCATCGTCATATGATCCATGGATCGTACATTCAAGACAACAAAGGAGTAATTGAACATTACCACCATGGAAACGTATGGACGCAAACGACGATAACCTCTTGACATGTACACGGGTGTCTAGTGTGACTATTACCCTGCGGGGATTTGATCCGTTAAAAAAAACAGTTAGTGGATGTGATCCATGTAGCGCATGTGTATTAATATGTAGCGGCACGTAGTGATCCATTCGGATAGGGAGTACTTACCGACAAACTTTCTTCATAACGTTATTGACACACCACAATTTGTTTCTTGCCAGATTCATGACAATCGACGTATGTAATCCTATAAAAAAAATATACGGCTTGATGGATCGTAGGGTTATGTCGCCACTTCAACTACTGTACTGTGAACGATCTCCCACCACACAGTCAAATAATTCGTGCTTATTAGACGTACATACTTATTTAGTAGCACACATTGTACCGTTTTTTACAACACATTCATGATGGCTTCTCACACTAGAAGTAGGTACAACAATTCATTCCAAATGGGGCCCCTTGACTCATGCTATTTCACCACTATTTTTAATTGTAAGGTCATGGTCTTCACATTGCCAGGTATTGATCAAATTCCAGTGCAATTCAAGCAGCATGCAGCACAGTGTTTGAAGATACATTGGTGTAGGGAAGATTGCCTTAACAGTGGAATGAGTGGATCATGTGCCTGTTTTTTGAGACAGGTGATAAAGTGGACAGTATAATTTTGAAGGTGTATAAGTTATTAACTATATAAAAAATCTTGTCCAGCATTCTTTTGTCAAGGTTAACCCTATATGTAGGATGAAATTACTTGGGATCATGATGTCGATTCCTGCCTAACAGATTCAACTATTTATGATAACATAATACATTTGTCAAGTACGTGAGAAAAAGTGGGAGTACAATTCAGCAAAACATCAGCTATATACAGACTTCAAGAAAACCTAGGGTACAGTTACAAGGGCAGTTTTATAAAAGATTGTCATTCGGTTTAGTATCCTTTGTGGAACAAGTTAGGTTATTAAAGATGTTTTTTTCAATGAAACCACTTACAGCAAAGTTTGGATAGGGAAACATAATTCAGAATGGTCTGAAAGAAGATATTTTAACAATTTTACCTCATAATTTACCATTTGGAAGGTTCAAGCACACCAATAGGGATGAACTGAGATACACCAGCATCTCATCACTGCTTATGGTGCTAGTTTACCAAAAAAAAACCACTTACACTGTAAATAAAAATATGGAAGCATTATTAGATGCTAGCAAGGAGTAACAATGTTAATGCCAGTGGTACTCTTGCACATTATGCTATCAGGTAATCTATTGGTCACCATTTAAGTGCACAAACTTCCTTTTATCCACAGTCTTCAGCAGCTCTTGTATCATTGATTAACATGACATTACCCAGTACGTACCTCAGAATTTCCATATTTTGATAGGTTATAAATTTTCAGCATAACCTACCTGTACAGCCTGGTACTAAGAGGGTTAAGATGAAGGATAACCAGCATACAGGATACTTCAGTCATTGTCTAAAAGAATATCATGCACACTACATAATTTTTCTGTTGGGCAAACTTTGGTTATTGGAGATTAAAGATCTTACAAATTGCTGATGAAGACTCATATTTCTGGCATATACAACCATGTTGGTTTTCTCAAAGTACACATACCCTGCAGGAGAAGGCAGCAAGCTCCTAGAAAACACTGGTACCATTTACCACCTGACACAGCATTATCCCATTAGGCTTGAATTCTTAAGGCATGATGGTTTAACTTTTTAAGTGATTGAGTTAAACTGCAGTTTGTAAAGCAATTGTACTGGCAAGGTTAAATGGCAAGGTAGTTATTAACACTTTTGCTCCGAATACTGGCCACAGTTGACAATGCAGTGTCGGGTTAAAAATATCAATTTGGATAAAGTTGTCACCAATGTAGCAATGGCAGTTGTTTAGATTCTGGTCTTTTACACTGATCCGACACATTTAATTTAATTCTGGTGCAAAAGAGTTAAACAGTTCTTGTGTGTTTATGAGAAACAACGCTGGCTGTAGAAAGGGTTGGAAATTCTTTAATTTCTCAATGTGCAATCTACATTGCACAGACCATTTTTCTACAAACTGTCTTACAAAACTTATCAACATTAAAACAATGTACAGGGCTGCATATCGTGGGTTTTGTTGCCATGCTGTAAGAGACTGAGCTGCACTCTAACAACATTAACAAGTTGTGGAAGATATTCAATCCCTGAAGGACAGGATGCAGAAATTCTCCTGAACAGGATCATCTCATCTCACTGAAGACCACATAAACTTATTCTATCAGTCCCACTTCCTCCAACTGCTGGAGTCTGGAAACGGGCCATATACAGTGCACAACTTAACATATTTTTCTTTCTTGTGGCCCTGAAAGGGACTGTTCTAAATCCTGGTGTTTCAGTTCTCCCAATTCATAGCTCCAGCATCTGAAACAGGGCTCAATAACCACTCCCCTTCCTCTGGTTCTGACCACATTCCTTTGAAACCACCTACGTAACTGAACCATATGCTACCCCCAATCATTTCAGTACCAACTAGAACCCAATTCCTTCAAACCTGAAGGCAGAGGCAGCATAAACTTATAAACATCACTGTCCAACTATTACACCACATGGTGTCAAAACCCAGAAGACTACAATCTGAAGAATCCCCACCATGTGGCCATAAAAACCTTATTTTAAAATGATGTCTTGGCAACTGTGTGTTTTGCAGTAGTATCCTAAATTCTGCAAGAATTTCTATATGCATTTATGTTGCCAATATTTTCGATTTTCATGTACTTGACCCCATCCGCTGCAAACTATGCAGTGTGAAAAGCAAAACATGAACATTTAGCAAACAGTGATCACACTAAAAAAAAACAATGATCCAATAATTTAGGCAACATGAGTTTCATACACACTTTTAACAGGTTTAATCCTGATACCATAATTTTTTACACATCATGTTACTGTAGTTAATTTCTGAGGCACACACTATGATGAACAATAACATACCGAAAAACCTTTTTAATTCCAGTAAAATATATATTCCGTAACAAAAAACTACATTGCGAATAAAGCAGGTTAACTCCAAATCAAACTTCACATCACAAGAACAAACCAATATCAGTAATCTTCCCCACGACTAACTACTTCTTTACAAGTTGGTCTTAGAAGAATGGTATGCTCAAACTGTGCAGTGTAACTTCCTTTAACATCACATAACGGAGGATAAGGATCCACCACACCCTTATCACACAGATCCTTAAGTGCCATCTGGTATTTGGTGCAGCCAACACGATCCAGCCAACGTCGACAGAAAGCCAGAGTGCTAAAATGTTTGTTGATCACATTCAGCAAAGATTTTGATGACTGTAGTCTGCAAGAAGGGCATAAATGTTGGATTAAATCACATCAAACATATATAAAACCTGCCTATATCTTTAGCAAACTTCATATTACAAGTCCACAAGTTCAAAATAACATACAAACACAGTGCAGCAAGACATTAATGTGACTAAACTTTATTTAATACAGTCCTGATTTAATTGTCCAATGTAATGCATACTGTGCTAAAAGTTTTACATTTGTGGTTGTCATAGTTGGGCCATATGTTGTAAATCAAATTATGGGCAATGTACCACACAGCAATGACTTTAGCTCACATCGTAAAACTAAGAATGCACCACTGACAGCTCTGAAGAATCAGAGGATCTAGAATAGTTATGCAGTCTGTGTTTTTCCTTCTATTCTCCTTACCTTAATGGCACATAATTAACTTCAAAGTTCTTCATATAATGTGACACCTCCATATCATCATGAACTTGGCCACGGCCTGTTGAGCCAAATGTTTCAATTGCGTAAAATTCATTTTCCTCCATAACTGTTGCTTCTCCACCTTTCACTATTGGCACAGTCTTACCAGCATGGATACCTACCAAAAGGCAATAAAGGGAATAACAGTAGTTCTTGATACAATACAAAATCATTTTCACAATCCTCACAAACACAGCAGTCAATAGCAGTCCAAGAACTCTCCATACAATTTATCTCTTCAAGTTAAGTACGAGGCTGTTACATCAGTAATACTAAAGAGAATGCACTGTTGTACATCCACGGCAACAATGATTATGCAAATGTGCCAGTGTAATTAAACTAAAGTGCCCATCTTGTCTGTTTTTGCTCAGCACATAATTCAATGCACATGTGGAGAAAGAAGCAAGATTAATACCTACATTCCCCAACAATACTTTGTTTAAAATTAATTTGCATTCTGATGTAATTAGGAAACATTTACTGTTAACTGTTTTCAATATTAACAGATGCATATTAATGATTACTGTAAGAAAGAAAGAAAAAAAGAGAAAGGGGACAGTTACCTACATTAGTACCAGTATACACCTTAAACAATGATATCATTACAGTTGTTAACCTCAGACAACACTGTGCCATTAAACATTAGACACCTGTCCAAAAGGGAAAACACTGTCCTGCAATGAGGGTTTCAAATGAACAGTGCTCTGCCTACAACAGATATACAGTAATTAAAAGGCTGTATCCTTGCAGTTAATGTGATAACCTTATTTCAGTGAATATTAGCCATACAGTAAACTGTACTATGTTACATTATACACTGCTAATACATGTACGGGGTTTAACTCCCCTAATGAATTTTTATTTCCTCAGTTTCATAATCAGTTTATATTGTTTTTAAAAACATAAAATAGGGGTTTCAATGTATTGTGAGAAGCTTTTGATTGACAATGTAATGTTTGTACCACTGATTGGTTTCATAAAAAATATAGTAAACGGGAAATTTAATGCCAACAATGAATATAAAATCACAAAGGAAAAAAGCTAAAAAAAAAAAAAAAAAAAAAGGATTATGCAACTTCACCAAATACGTAATTGTTTTTAAACACA
>Ga0136643_10012038_pt1 | contig 12858 bp, 8 predicted proteins | sample TergutLab28metaG_FD_96883 | JGI IMG/M metagenome (GOLD analysis project Ga0136643, IMG submission 96883) | Labiotermes labralis P1 segment gut microbial communities from Petit-Saut dam, French Guiana - Lab288 P1 (version 3) (version 3) | ecosystem: Host-associated > Arthropoda: Insects >...
CGTACGTTCGTATATATATATATATATATTTAACATATAGGTATGTATGTTTGATTTATGTAGGTAGGTATGCATGTAAACATGAAGATGTGTGAGCGTATGTATATGTACATGCCTGTATTACTAGGAATACAAAAATATGTGTACATACAACACAGAATTTATATTGTAGATACAGACGCGTTCATAAGCAAAATATTGAAATGACACTAAAGACTATAATTAATTAGTATTAGTGTTATTCAAATGGAAGTGGACATTTTAGAAGTAAAAGAAAAATAGTGCGGTGTAACCAAATGTTGCTGTGATATTTCTGCTTCTTAAAGCTAATTCAGAACTCGGTATAACATTATTAATTTATATCTATATGATATTAGAGTCGAATTAACATCTTCAATTTGAAATATATGTATTTTGAAATTCTGTAACGTTATTTAATTTTGTTGTATAGTACACAGGTATATAGATGAACTTATAAACATACATACATACATACACACACACATACATACATACATACATACATACATACATACATACATACATACATACACACATACATACATACATACATGTATACATACATATATGCAAATACATAAACAACGTACATTTAATATCCTATATTTTCAAAAGTATTTAAATCGTGTGTTTACTTGTCTGTGTTGAATTCCAAATGACGTACTTGTGAAAATTTGTATTACTATTAATAAATAATTAGTTTCTTATTATGAATCAAATAAACTGAAAATGTGTGTATTTAGTAGTGTAAGTAGAATGACTTGGATACATTTTTCTATGTGTTGTGGTGTAATTTAAAGATTGCGTTTATTCCCAAAATGTGATTATAGCATGAATAAATATTTTTATACTGTGCTGAACACACAAGTTTTAAAATCAACACCGCACACACAAGATGTGTTTCTAGTAAACTAGCACTTTATCCTAAACTTTCATTTTAAATAACAACATTACAACAAAGGACCATCAAAAAACAATCATGAGAAAGGGGGATTTATTACTAGGACTTAAGATTGATTCAAGTAACACAGGTTAACAAAAAAAGTGTAATTTCCTGGGTATATTTAATTGTTTCTTCATGTTGATATTCTTATGAAGAGCGAGAGATGTTAGTTTTTCAATAAAATTTGTACTGCTACAAATCGTGTTGGGTACTTTGATTATTCCTTTTGAAGATTCAAAGTTAGCCATCTAATCATAAAAACTGTGCATATTTTATTGTAAATCTCACCATTTACAGACACTAAAGAAAATACATTTCGGTGTTTACGAGCCATAGATTATAAGCGACTGTAGTAAATCAGTTGTTAAGATAATCATGTAACCGGCCAAGGACTACAGGTAAATTGTTGAAGAGTTTTCCTAAGATCGGGTAATAAATTAGAAATGTTGGAAAGGAATCTAATTACTGTAGTAACAAATGCCCTGTTTTTTAGATGAAAACAGATTGCACAAGCCTTTCGACTACATGTTTATTTTATTATTATAATTATATTACGGTATATTTTTGTGGGCCGAGTAGCTCAGTCGGTATAGCGACTGAGCTACGGACTGGACGGTCCGGGATCGAAACCCGGTGAGGACGGGATTGTCTGCCCGTCCAGACCGGCCCTGGGGCCCAACCAGCCTTCTGTAAAATGGGTACCGGGTCTTTCCCGGGGGTAAAATGCGGCCGGGGCGTGCTGCTGACCACTCACCTCCTTCTAGTTGCTCGGTCATGGAAGAGTAGAGCTATACCTCTGCCCACCCTCTGGGCCACACCGGGCCTGTAAAGCGAACACTTTACCTTTTTACCTTATATTTTTACTTTAAAACACTCGAAATTCCTGTAAAGTGTAGCAACATATTCCATCTCTTAAATTTACAGTTACTTATTTTTCCGTTTTGGGTATAAAAATCGTAAATTTTACAAAAATCTTATGCCCACTGATTTTAAGGAAAGGCCTCTCTCCCTTCACTCTCTTTGCGAACCAGTATTGCTACCTGAAGATGTCCGAAATAAACAGGCGAAAACATTCCGTTCAGTTAAATAAAGATTAATGTACAATATCTATATAGTTGTGTTTTTCGGAAAATAAAACAAACAAAGATCATCTTTGGGATTTCAAACTCCGCGCTTCAGACATGATCAGTCTGAATAATTCTAAGAATGGTAACGTGAACATTATTGTAACAATATAAAGAAAGAACTCGAATTCAAAATAATTGTTTTGTTGATGTCAAAAACATTGCCGAAGCAACCGCGTCCAAGAAATTAAATGCAACCATTTCGGGTTTAAAAAGTTTTGTGGTAAAATCACGGGATTTACAACTAATATTATTATTATTATTATTATTATTATTATTATTACAGCAGGCCAGCAGACAGTCAACTGAAAAGCACAACACTACCAATCTACCAATTGTTGTATATATAAAGTATTCCTTCTGATGATGGGCTACAAATATGCCCGAAACAAGTAGAGATTGATTGACGAAACAAACTGAGGATAAATAGTGCATCAAGTTTGTTTTTATTACACAGATGTATCGAGATGCATACAAAACATAAAAAAATAAAGTTATTCAACTTTACTCACCAAATTTCTATTCGTGCAATTATGTGTAAGAAAACCATCTTTTGCCGCGGTCGCATTCATTATTGTTTGCCTAAAAATAAAAGGTCTAAAGATTCTAAAACACAACACAAATAAATCTTCAATAAACTTACCTCTTACACCAATAACACAGCATCGTATTACAACGAAAATCAAAGTGTTATTGTCACCAAGTGGTGGCTAATAGCCTATTATTTCCTCACAAAAAGCAGCTTATCTCACAGAGAAAACACCTTGCCCAGAGTATTATATGGCCGATGTTCAACTGTTTATGCCGACATGTTGACATTTTCTTAGGTCTAAGATTGTACGTCAGACTGATTTTTGTTGTACTTTAAAATGTCTCTGGAACCTCGACATCTGACACCGGTGTCAGCTGTCCTGGCACGACATCTTTCTTGTGGGTCGATTCGTTTTCCTGTTTTCATCTTCTTATTAAGTCTGACTTTTCCAGCAAGCTGTCTTTGACTATGTAGATTACCTTTTTATAATGCAACACGATAATTCAACACCACAAATCTCACTACTCACCTTTCACAATCATCATTTCATTCCAGCTCATCTACAAATCATATTTCCATAAAAATCATATAATTATTATTTCCCCAGCCTCCACCCCGTAAATTTTCGAAGTTTTCAACTTCTAAGACGTTTATCCAGCTAAACTGTGTGCGCGTTCTTTGTTGTACACTGGTCTAGGCCCGGTCGAGAGTGTATCGCAGATGTTGCTCTCGACAGGAGCGAAGCTCGAACTCGGTCAGGACTAGGAGGTGAGGTCTCCTCAGCTGAGGAATAACTTAACTCCGTTACAATGGATTACACATATGTGGGAGTTTACTGGAAGAGAGTAGTTTGATTACAACTCGGCGAAGACTCGGTACTGGTAATCAGCCCCTGACGACTACCTCGTTGTCTGGTCTGTTCGACGTCTCGTAGAGAAATGTGTGAATGCCTCCTGGCCGTTCCCTGGTAAGGCACAAGTCACGGGAGGTCCAAGGGCCGATTACATTCCCAAAGTCCTTTACTCCTGAACTTTGAATAGCGCGTGAGCGTGCCTCATCGCAGTGCCTAGTCATGGAGTGCACTTTGACGTGGGCACAGTCTGGCTTGCTTAGTTAAATCATTAATTCAACATGAAATGTACAGCATGTAACATAAGTATGACAGTGCAGCCATATACAAAAAGAAGTCAGTAAAATACACCACATATCAATTATAAGTATTCTATACGACATCTTTTTTCATTCTTCTCGGACAAAAATCTTTTTAAAGTGACAGTGTAACAAACATGAGATACTTTGTGAATTTTCTCACTTTCTTCAGGGAAATTCTGGAAAAGAACCTTAACATTTTTTAAACTTAAACAACGAAAGTGTTATTTAATTGATGCTCCATTCTTTCCAAAAAGTATCAATTTTGTTGGAAGGTTTCCAGGCGTCGCCAATTTTTCCTTCTCTAAAAAGTATGTGTTGGTGGCAACAGGGAGGAAGAAAAGTACCCTGAGAGAAATCTGACCCAGTGTCACTTCGTCCACCACGAGATCCTCATGGACTGATCCAGGCTCGAATACAGACCTCTGCGTTAAGAAGTCCGAGAACAACGGCCGTGACACAGCTGGAATCCTAATATTAATTTACATTAAATATGTACATTAGATATTATTATCTGACATCTTATAACCGTCCGGCTCACCTTTCTAACTCATTCGGTTCGCATGAGACCTAATTTTCAGGGACTACCGTGGTTTGAATTTGATGGGCTTGGTGAAGATGAACTGTTAATACGATTTTGCTGAGTTGATAATCTAATGAATCTGTTTTGATTTTATTTTCAGTCACTGGGCGCTAATTTGATACAGGTTTTTATTGCATACGATAAACGTAGCACGGATCGCTCTCTCACGTAGCGTATTCACTGCATATTAACCTTTAAGGAATAATAAATTTATATTGTCTGAAACTCGGTAATACCGAGTGTGTCCAATTTAATATTATTTGTTTTAAACTGTACCCCCATACACTCATAAATTTATAATTATCTAATTTATTCTGTTAATCTGGCCTAAATCTGGAGCGATGCACACACGCGTCCTCCACCTACGACAATCGAAAAACTTGTGTCTCGTTCGCTACAATACGCGAAGTTAGATTCCCTGTTTCAAAATTACCCCTACTCTAATTTGCCTAACAAGTATGATTGGTCCCCTGTATATTTGACATTCTCGTAATAGGTCGAAAACTTCGAAATTTTGTATTCTTCCTTCCCATTGGTTCCTAATGACGGATGCGATAACTTTTAACTTAACATATGTAACACCCGTATAAGCGTGCTCTACTGGACATTTTTAATGGCCTACCGTGACTAATAAGGTATCCACCCCCTCGTGATTTACATTGCGAAAAAGTGTCAAACCCTCGAATTTTGGCTGTCCCAGCAAACTTCAAAACTCCATTAAATTTGACGTTGTCAAATACATAACAACTAGAATTCCCTTTTGTAAATGCTTGCCGCACCTTCTATCCTATTCTAACCTCTACTTGTCTCTTTCTTCAGTTATCTGTCTATTCTACTTCACACATGACTATTTCTCAATCTGTGCCCTGTAACCATTCTTCTCTTTGCTATTCAAATGACTTTTTGTATCCCTTACCAGATGCTTCCGACCACCCTCATTCGAAAACATATGAATTCCTACACTTCAGAAAATAATTTTATACCTTCTAACCAAATAATTGTTCCCACCGATTATAACCTTGCATCCACCTTTTATACACAGTGTTCCTCATGACGGCATGCAGCGCAGCGCTAATGGCTATTTCAATTTGCTGTTAGTGGAGGTTCGCACATTAATTTATACATTGCATTTAATATCAAGTTTTACTACCCACATCTAATAAAAGTGCTGGAAATACCTCCTCGGCTAGTAATCGTGAGTCACGTCTGAGATATACTTTCAGAGAACTTCGCATGCTTCTATTAGCGAGCTCAATTGGTGAATATTGTGCGGGAAAATAGTAGAGGGTTAGTTTGAGAATCATATGAATCACAGAAATTCAAAATGAGGTCAAAATATATAGCTTTAGTGCGAAACCTGTTTGTACAGACAGAAACCACTAGGTCATGAAGGGTCGCAATTGAACCCACACCCACGTCCTAATGAATTCATTACACATGCTCACAGCGTGGGTAAGGATTTCGCTTCGGTCTGGCTGGTAGCGCTGAAAGCGTGCTCTTTGAGATAGGCGTGTTTATTAAATCTGTGGTATTTTATGCTGATTGTAACTGATTTCACTTTTACTTAGTACCAGCTATATTTTCCAGTAGAGTCTAGCTAACCGCTTTTGGAATAAGCAATATTTTACACGAATCACTTAAGATTTTGTCTGTTCGATCCGAGCGCAAGCACACTTCAAATTCCGACTCTAAACTCTGGCAGTCGTAAAACGTATTTAAAATCCTCGTGAGAAGATCTCAATGTGAATTTCACATGAATCTATAGAATTATGATCGATTCCTTTTTATTACTGGAAAGTCCATTTGTAGGTTTAAAAATCCGCACTGGGCCGTATTTAAAGCATTTTGACGCATTGGGTTTGAGGTTTACTGATGACAGCCTGCATCCCGTACACTCTATGGTACATTACAAATATTTTTAAATTGTCACCATCAATTTTCCTTATTAGTGAAGCTTAAATATTCGTTCATTTGCGAGGTGCTTATAGGGGGTATTCGAAAATGAAAATTTTATAAATAAATGAATTTATTTACTGCTTAACCCTTTAAACCCCGAGTTAAATCCCATCTCTTATTTGCTGTCATTATTAAGAGCTCACCATACACTCCACGTTAGCAGGATAAGGGTTAATGTTCACTCGAACAGGAAACCTTTTTAGACTCTTTCACATAGTTTCAAAGAGCGGCTACCAGGATCAGGTCCATCCATCCGTCTGTCTGTCTGTCCATCTCTCTCTTCGTCTGTCCTGCTTTCCGCATGTGCGGCTCCCATGGGACGGATTTTCGTTAAATTTGATACTGGGGACTTTTATGAAAATCTGTCAAGAACTACAAATTAAGTTAAAATCGGACAAAAATATCGGGGAATTTATATGAATACTTAAATACATTTCATCGATGCCGGCACGTAAACCCTCTATAGATCATTTTTGTGCAATACTGAACATTTTTATACAGTTGGCAGTGACATGTAGCTCAACAATACACATGGAACACATTGTTGTGTTTCAACTGCAAAAGTATTTATGTGAAAGCGCTACAATGCTATATTATACGTATAGCGCCTAAATTTGTGTAAGTTTGATAACAGTACGGAAGTGAACAAAACGCCCTACACGTATCGTGTGTCCTGTTGTTTACGGATGGCTTCGATCCAGCCGCAAAGATCGTTATCGCTGTCATTGTCTATATGCATACCGTCTAAAACAAAAGAGGGTACGAATACCTCAAATAACCCATCTTTCAAAATCGTCGTTCATGTAGACCTGCTGCGACAACGCTCCAACGTACGAGTTACAAAACAGTTTTTCTGGACGTATATAAACTGGATCAAATCTTTGTAAAACGGTCTAATAATTCCCTGCATTCTTTGCACAAAGCAGGTGCATTGGACCTCTAACACAAAAGAATCCTTTGTAGGTAGACTTTTTCAATTCAGAAAATGCTGTAAAAATTTAAATGAGATTTAACGTCGAAGGACCAGGCGTTTCAATGTTGTTTTACGTTTTCCCATTCAAATCCCTACAATTGGTAAAGTGTTCCCGTTACAGACCCGTTGTGGCCCAGAAGGTGGGTAGAGGTATAGCTCTACTTTTCCATGACTGCGGCACTAGAAGGGGGTGAGTGTTCAGCAGCACGCCCCGGCCGCACTTTACCCACGGAAAAGACCCAGTACCCATTTTACAGGAGAATGGGTGGGCCCCAGGGCCGGTCTGGAAGGGCGGAAAATCTCGTCCCCACCGGGATTCGATCCCGGACCGTCCAGTCCGTAGTCAGTTGCTATACAGACTGAGCTACCCAGCCCACCAAATCCCTACAATACATGTGATAATTCTAAGCGTTTAGGAGTATCCAAATAAGACTCGCAATGTACGTATAACGTAATAATAATGAGGCGTTTGTAGCCTTACGTATCCAGCATGCAATGCGCGTCTTCCATATTGTTACATTATGTTCCCAGTTTTGTAATATTTTTCCACATTATCTCATGAACGGCGTGAATATCGGAAGAAAGGTTATTGAACATAAAAAGTGTGTTTTGATTTTCTACACAACTTTTGTTTGAAATATTTCTCATTCTAAGAAGAACGGAGCGAGGTATAATTAATAATACTTATTGGTGTTCATGTAAAATAACCTTTATTCGTGTCAGGTTTTAATGAAACTTGAATTTTTGCGACAGATTTTCGAAAAATTCTCAAATATCAAATTTCATGAACATTCTTTCAGTGAGAGCCGAGGTTTTCCCAGCGAACAGACGGACAGACATGACAAAGCTAATAGTCGCTTTTCGCAATATTGCGAACGCTCCTAAAAAAGACAATAGTCTGTCCATCCCCACTCATGCCGTGAGAGCATATAGGAGATGAGGTATAGATATACTTATTCTTAAACGCTGTACTAAACTGACAAAGCGATCAGTTTCACATTCCAGCCTTTTTAAGCCCAAGAAACGAGCCCCTTTTGCAAATTTAATAAGAAGTTGGGTGGGGCTTGGAGTACTGAAAAAGAAACTAATTTGTTTTATAAGCCTGCAATCGACCTGCGATTTCTCAGACCTTCAGCCCATAGCCTATTTAGTATTTAGATTACCTTACTCTGCCTCCTTTTAAAACTGCTCTTTGTAAAATAAATTTTATAAGTAACAAATTTTAACATAGTACGTTCAAAAATGCAATTTCTATTTGAAGTATATTTCATTGTGATAAACTCTGAAATAAAAGCGAGGAAAAACAAATTCTTACTCTTTTTATAAGTTAATAGTTTTGCAGTAGTAAAGTTGTAGGTCCACAATATAAACATCCTGATCATCAACGTACGCAAAAAACAAACAACGCCTTCGGAATTACGTACCCACAAAGTGAGGGAACGTGGAAGGCCTACAGCCCTTGCCTTGTAGGGAAAGAGTTTGAAATGTCTGTCACAAGGCCTCCTGTCCATTCTGTATTCCCGTCACAATATAATTTGTTACATGCGACTTCCTCGACGAAGGGCTTTGCGTGTACTTACTCAATAATTTAAAATTATACTCTAGTTATCTACACGTCATCTGACGTGCAACATTATGAACATAAAGTTTATTGATTTGTCGATGGTTTATGGGCTTCTCTATTCATTGTGCAATAAAGAAATGCCGATTCTTCAGCAGACATCCAAACATACAAGACATTAGCATGGCATGGACGACTTTTCTATTACCGGAACAGATAGAACTGATCACATACTTCATTATTTCTTATGTCTGCTCAAATTCTACATGAACGAACATATTTCGTCATATAGGTATGAATACTAGATGTAATTTTAATCGTTTGAAGCCCAGTTTTTACCAGCAACTGTAAGGTTAAAAGCTTCTCAATTTCGCCCAAACGGTGTCTCATCTATTACATGGTTTTCAAAATAAAAACCGACTGCTTACCTAAAGAGCATTGACGGTTTTGTCTTCGTAACGGACAAGAACGGTGTACTCAGAAACAGGCCTATATATCGAAGTTTTATCTATTGTAATGTACATGACTGTCAGGCTTAAAAGTGTTAAAAGACGATATAGCGAAATAACGCACAAGGAATCTCAACAACTTAACCTTTTAAAGCCTACTGATTACGTGATGCACCACCAGTTTAATATTAAACAACTGTACGCTCTGCCCAAACTGTATTTATGTGTTTGTTTTGTATTTACCTGAGAACAAACAGTGACTTGTGCCACTTACAGCATAAACTGATTGGGTTTTACAACCGAGATGAGAATTGTTTACAGCGCAGTACGAGCTGGGTCATTAAACAAAGCAGTCCGCCATTCGTCTTTAAAGTGTTAAAGTTCATTTCATATTTTCTCTTAAGACTAGTGTTTAATTTTAGCATTAAACTCCACTCATAGCGAATTATGCACATTTCATGTTCTTCAAAACCCAAAAAATTCGTACACAAACCTGCATATGTAGCCTACACAACGTTCATAAGTTTTCTTTACGAAACAAAAACTTTTGCGGCGATTAAATTGAATGTCCGCCCTTCTGTCAGTCCGTTCCCTGCCTGGTGTTAGCGTGCTAAACCGTTTGTCGGATTTTCGTAACTTTCCATACAGCAGTTCCTCATTAAACCTCGTCGTGTACGCGTGGATTTAGCTGAAATCGGCTAAGTGACAGTCGTACTTTACTCAATGTCAATGTGTGTGTGTAATTGTCAAATTTGTACCGATCTGGATAAAATTCATTATAGAGTATTCCCACGTTAGTTTGTGAAAGAGTTGCTGGTCTCGTGAAACTCAATGCACTGAAAACTATAAATTAAAAATGGGCGTGTATGAAATTTTGGTCTCATTTCTACAAGTTTTACTCGATTTGAGTAAAATTCGATGTAGGAGATGTCCACAAAACATTATCGCGTCAAAATCAGAACCGTGGCAGTCAACTTGTGCGAGAGTATGAATAATACTCTACCATAGTTTCATATTATGCGATTGGAGTGAAATTGATTCGATTTTCGTGAACAAGAACCAGATCGAATTTTTGGGGTGTATATTCAATTACCTATACGCTTATACCAAAAAAGCGTTTGTTATTCTGAAAACAAAGAAGACCACGGTAAATCTGTAAATTAAGTCAAGGAACATGACAGAAGAGGGGAATGGTTGACACGTGGTTATGGAAGTCTTTGATATTTCATACACAGTACTTTTAAAAATATTTCGACAAGAGCTGCTACATGTTCCGCTAACAACAAACACTACTTTCAGCGCTGCTCTTCCTTTAGGTCTTACTATTCATGTGAGCTGGAAAAACTGATCCGGTGTTTTTCATGAAAGAGCCATCTTTGTAAAACTAGAGTAAATACACATTTATGGCTTTTCTATACATGGTTATGTAGATGTCCATACAGATTAATATTACTATAATAGGTTTATCCAAATAATTACCGAAAACTAGTTAGGCCTAGTATTTAAAAAAATGGCTTTCTTGATAGGTTATGATCGCCAATCCCCACACTTGACGGGTACTGCCCCAGTGTTGGTTTAGAAGAGGTCATTCATTATTTTTATGGCAAATGCATTTATTATTTTCGCACTTAGCCCGAAATAAAAACAGCATATGCCAAAGGACAGCATTTACGAAAGAAACGTTGCAAATAGCCACCAAAGACTTCAAGAAAAGAAGGGGAATACGAACAGAATACAAAATCGATCAACATGCTCTAAAGAACCCCACAAGAATTGATAGGTAAAGATACAGTGGCTGACCCAAAGTAGGAAAGAACTCAATATTTACACAACACCAACAAAAAAATATTACGAATCATAATGCACATTTAACAACAAGAGTTTCTGTTTCTAGAGCAGTGGAAGTGCATCGTACAAAACTTAAGTTTGTGGCAAATATCAGAACAAACGCAACTAAGAAATGCAAAGCTACAGAGCCGTAAGGACTGACACTGTGTCTTCCAAAAGAGAATCCAGTCTGTAATTGCAAGAAAACTAGAAGCTACCAGCGTCAGTAAGATATTGGTATCAAGAGGAGACCAGGTTTTACGAAAGATACAAGAGTTGGATGCTAAGTACAATTTTGTTTGACATATATTTACAATATGGATGGGACTGGAGTATCTAAAGTCCAAAAACCAGGCCTTGTTATAAAGTAGACAAGTCCAAAAAGCGATACTTTCCGCTAAATGGAAAGATGCAATTGCAGAATTGTGCAGAGTCTGTAGGTGGCAGTTTTCTGCCTACAAAGTTCATTCGCATTCGACATAAGAAGACATTATGTCCGTACAGAGAAGAACATCCAGGTCTAATCTATAGCTGTTATAAACCTGTGTGAACTGATGACGAAGTATTCTTAGTCTGTTTAAAAATCTCATGTGAAATGTAAAGTCTGGGCCAGAAAATAAATTTTTTTTAATACTGGACTATCAAAACAGCCAAGCAGATCAGCCATCCTACCAGTTTTGCAAGAAAAATAACCTTGTAGTAACTGTTATCATGTTCTAAATATAACAGAATCTTTAACCCTTGAAAGTCACATTCTACATACAAATAAAATCTGCATTTTCCCGCAAAAGCTGTTTGTTTAGTAACACCAAACAGGCGATGCAGAGCATCCCATAAAATGTGGCTCTTTTTCCAATAAAGCACGTAACCGAGTGACCTCAATAGAAAACTAATGTCTTGATTTCAATTCACTGGAATTAACCTTAAAATTCCAGCACTGCCCGATAATTTTCTGTCACCAGCAATGTTAGAAGTCAGACAATTAAGAAAAATTAAGCGAGAGCGTCAGCTGCAGATTTCTGCCACCATATTGTCAAAAAACATGCAGAGGTTGAATCATAATTTCTTTTTGCTAATACCTTAAACTACAACGATATTTGACATGCATAAAATATCCTACCTCCTTAATAAATGTTTTTCTACATTAATAAAATCAAAATATTATGTAATTTTATCCAAGAATGATAAGATTGTGTGGCCCTATAAAATACGATCTTTTTCATAAAGATGAATATATTGAAAGTATAAGACCCTTTAATGTTTAAGAAAAAATGTTTAAATATTTTCTTGCAACTGCAAAACCTACAAGAGTGTAGCAAGCACACAGAAATTTAACTGGGCATACAATTTATTGCCCTCCTTGAGGTATCTCCACCTTGATCTCTACCTTGACGAAGGCATTATTGCCGGGTAAGGAGACTTGCGTGGTGCAATGACCCGGAGAACTATGCCGGCCGTAGAGTAGCTACCGGTAGGGTCACCCTTGCCGGACAGGTCAAAGGAGAGCAACCAGACAAAGAAAGATACACTGGTCCTACAGGTTGGGGGTTGGGCGTGCTGCTAGCGACTGCACCCCGTAAAAAAATTTATTGCTGCGAAGGTTCAACGAGGATATTTCGGACAGATGCAAGGAAGACGAAACAGGCTATTTGAAATGGACAATGAGAAAAAGATTAAGTTAGCAACCTGGAACATAAGGACGATGTTACAAGTGGGAAAAATGATGGAAATAGCAGAGGA
>Ga0136643_10012039_pt1 | contig 12857 bp, 8 predicted proteins | sample TergutLab28metaG_FD_96883 | JGI IMG/M metagenome (GOLD analysis project Ga0136643, IMG submission 96883) | Labiotermes labralis P1 segment gut microbial communities from Petit-Saut dam, French Guiana - Lab288 P1 (version 3) (version 3) | ecosystem: Host-associated > Arthropoda: Insects >...
AACCGGAGGGAAAGAGACCACTGGGGAGACCTAGGCGTAGATGGGTGGATAATATTAGAATGGATCTCCAGGAGGTGGGATGTGGGTATATGGACTGGATTGGGCTGGCCCAGGATAGAAACAGGTGGCGGACGCTTGTGAGTGCAGTAATGAACCTTCGGGTTCCACGCAATGCGGGGAATTTCTTGACTAGCTGCAAACCAGTTAGCTGCTCAAGAAGGACTCTGCCCCTTGGAGTAAGTAAGTAAGTAAGTAGTAGTAGTAGTAGTAGTAGTAGTAATAATAATAATAATAATAATAATAATAAACTGCAATTGGGTTGTCACCCGGTGGCAGTGGTTATTTTACATGTATACAAAATATGAAATTTTTTACTAATAAATTTAAGTCGGGAGGGCTACATGAGAAGCATGTAGTGGCAACTTGGAATGTTGGGAACCATCACAGCTTTTTGCTTTTAGACATATGGAAACCAAGAAAAACCTGTGTCGAGGTGGCCGGTAGCAGATAAAGTATGAAAAACCTCAGTCAGAACATGTGGTGCCGGTGCGTTCCGACGTAGGAACCCGAAGCCTCCAAAATACGAAGCGAGTGTGCTACCAGTCGACCGCAGTGCTCCGTGCACACAAAAAATGGGCAAACACAGGCCAAATCCAATCAACGGAAACCAGTCCACACGCACATTCTGATCTCCGTCACAAATACTCCGAGATCAGCGGAACTCAAGACGACTCGTCTGTGATGCTGTTTCGAGCTCGAGACATCATCACAGACAGCAACCTCAGCATCAGCTGCTTCTCATACGCTCCTGTTTGTCCTGCGTGAAGAAGCGCTGAACTGTCGCAACACAGACATACAAATGGATATATCACAAACATCCTTAACATGCACTTTATAGGCCTAACAGGAGACGAAAACTTTCAACATGAAGAAGCCTAAGATAATATTCTTGCTTTACTACACAACTAAAAAGTTAACTATATAGAGTTTGCAGAATATACGCTTTGAAGTGTCACGTATATTTTCGGGAGGAAATAAATTTGGTTTCTAAATCTCTGGTCTCAACACGCAATTACTTATTAAATAAAAAAAAAACACTTAGTTTCGTACTATTCAACCTGTGCTCCTTACGCTAACCAGAATTTCTCTTACCGTACGATAGTGGGTTTCCTATCAAAAGTTAAAAACCGACCAAGAAACTTCTTGTTTTTATGGAATTGCTGTGGCCATAAAAGCGACAGAATATTAAAGCTTTTGATAGATATAACACGACTGTCACTAAGTTAATAGTGAAAAATTATCTACCACAGTAACTGAAAAAACAACAGCTGAATTCTCAATTTCAAAGACACATCTCTGCCACTGTTACAAGTAACGTCCAGGAAATGTACTGAGTGGTAAGAAGGTGGTTAAATTTTTCTACTCAAGCATCAGTTCAACGGAAGTACAGGGAATATGAATTGTACAGTTAATAAAAGCGTGATTCATGCTCCTCCACAGGATGCCTGCCTGCACTGTTGAACTTCACTCCTATACATGGCAGAAGAATGTCAGTTCTCACAAAACGAAAGACTCATTACAGATTCAAGAAACACTCAAGTACTAACACAACGGCTGCTTGATTTTTCATTTCGCTGCTATTCTCACCTCACTGGTTCAAGAATTTACAGTCCAGGGATATTCAATTACAAACACTCTTTATATAATTCTTTTCGTCTTCCTTTCGTTCCCGTCTACCTTTTCCTTTTCTTTTCTTTCTTGCTGATGCTGCCATCTGAAGAAAGTATTGTATTATGTATAACATTCCAGGGTATATTCGGTTAAGATTTATACTGGCGAACTCCAGAAATCCTCGCAAAACGTGTCACACCACAACTAAACCTCTTACATGAAAATCCACTTACCAAGAATACATACCCTTTCCCTTTCTTGCGTTACATTATGCAAATATCATGCAAGTGTTGCAGATCGGATATATCACTATAAATAAAACAAGACCTTGGCAAGAGAACTCAGTTGACGGTAGCAATAAAGTAACCTTAAGCACATGGAACATCACGGAACTTAAGTTATGCGTGCAAAGTAACCCTGTTCCGCATAGTGGGAACCTGGCAGTTTCTAGCGAAATTCCAAGCATTTGCCGGACACCAAACATTCAGCAACTCCTATGTAGGTGTCTCCGGACTTCACGTAAGACTAGCATTACGGCAGCAATGACGTCAAGTGTACAGAGACACGGAGACAAGAACATTCACACAGACAGAGAGACAGACAAAAGTGAAATGTGGGCCATTTCGGACCACCAAACACCAGCTGAACATGAAGTAAGGTAAAGATAAATTCACTCTAGAATAGGCCATGAAGGCCCAAAAGAGGAGTAGACGTATAGCTGTACTCTCCCTCCGGCTCTACTCTTTAACCTCTGCGAGAGATGGTGGACGGTGATCAACGACACGCCCCGGCCCCTTTACTCTCAGTCAAAAACCCGGTACCCTTTCACAGGAGGCAGGGTGAGTCCCAGGGCCATCTGGATGAGTTCGGAAAATCTCATCCCCGCTGGGATTCGATCCCCGGTCCGTCCAGCCCATAGCCGGTCGCTATACCACTACGCTATCTCGGCCCACCTATTTGAAGGGAAGAATCGCAGTTTGGAGGTTACTCAAAATGTGTTCCTTACATACACAATGGAATCCCCGTATTAAACAGGCCTATGGTTCACTACGTTCCGTAACTTTCAGCCACACGTTTTAAAGTATGTATGCCGACAATACAGTCGTATGAAATACTCCAGACCTTCACGGCGGTTTATTGCTAAGGTGGACGCTATTTGAGATGATGGCACTGTTTACACGTTAAATGTCTAGCCGACGCTTCCGATATTCTTACTTTTCCATATTTACGGCGAAGAGGCTAACCAACTGTTGCTGCCGATTCTTAAAATTATGGCCTACCTGCACACAGGTTGGTGGATCTTAGACCGCAAATGGGTACCGAAATATACATATACAGAGACGGTCCCTATCTGCGGAGATGGCCAGGTGGGGGTACAGTATTGGTGAGTGGGCTGAACAAGGGGAACAGGGGGAAGTTCTGGAAGATGATGGCCGCAGGTTGATGGGGGGTGGCGTAAGTAGTGAAAGGTGTTAAGATGAAGGGGATAAGAAGACAAGCAGTAAGTTGTCCATGAAGTTACCAAGAAGGCACGTGCAGACGTAATGGTATAGCTTAACTCACTCTTAGCATCCGCAACGGATGGAGCTGAGCGATCAGCTTCACACCCCACACACATCCAAGGGGAAGGAGCCAGTAGTTTGAATTGAATACGAGGCTAGATGGGCATGAGAGCTTGTGTAGACACTCTGGAGTAGGAAAATCTTTTTCCTCAGCCGAGAATCGAAAGATTTCTCGAACGCCCAGGCCCAGAAGCGTGGGGAGTACAACATAAAAATTGTGAGAGTTACCAACAAGATGGTACAGTACAAGTCTTACATAGGCCTAACAGCTCACTTCATAGCAAAGTATGTGTACGTGACGTCCAGCCGTGTAGCTGGGCGAAATGACGGCACAGTTAAGTCACCTGCCGTCTTCGTGCTTCTGGGATGTTATGCGGCGTTGATTAGCATTTAGTTACCGACGTTTCGAGACAGCCTATCGCTCCCATCTTCAAGGGTAAAGCTCTCCTTCTCCTTTCTCTCCCCCTTCCCATTTTGTTTATTCATTGTTTGCCGGTGTTATCCTGCCCCCCCCCCTCCTCGTGTTCTGCGGTCCATTAATCCAGTCGGTTCTTTTCACTTCCCTCAGCACCGATCAACACCCACGCCATAACTACGCACCCAACTGTTCGCGGCATTATTCTTGGGACTGCTTCACCCCTGAAGATGGTTCCGACAGGCTGTCCCGAAACGTCGTTTACGACTAATCGAAGACCGCATTCACACTGCGGAGGGAGCCTGTAATCCGGCAGTCTCCTGCGGCATGCGACGGATGCTGTACGTGTTTTGGGGGGGTAACTGGGCGTTTCTACCATAATGCCATGCTTAAACCAGGGCTGGCCAAAGTATGGCCCTCGGTCATCTGAATATTTTCAGTAACTCAGTTTAACAAACATAATATAATATGTCTACAGAACATAACATGGCAACTTTATTAGCAAAGATAATGTTCGGTAACTATAACTCATCACTTTTAAGACAGCACACAGTAAATCAATATTTCTTTGTGTTTTATAGGGTTACTAAGGCCCCCTGCCTTGTCACTCAACCGTACTTTTATCCCAACTTACTGTCTGTAAATAACGGCCTTGTTGTTAATTCAGTTCCCCTTCCCCCTCCCCCGCCCCATTTTGCGTAAATTTAGGCACAAGTGCGGCCCTCAGGCGAGTTTATAAGGAATAATTACGTATATGGCCTTCCTGTGGGTTGAAGTTGGCCAGCCCTGCTGTAAACTGCGACGCTTATGAAAACCGGCAGCTTTTACTAAGCAGAGATTAGAACGTTGACTAGCAAATAAGAAACATTCATGTCCTCTGTCACAAGCTGATGGCAGACAGCAGTAAGTCTTCCAAACGTGGCATACTATCCCATATTATTCCGCCCGCGACAAGCACCAAATGCTGCCCCCGTATGCCCCTGGCCTCATTCGAACGCGCGCTGGCAGTGCGATCAACATGTAATGCGCCGACATTTAAAATTTCGCACATTCTTACTTTCTGTTGCTTCTTGTTCAGGTGTCCGTCTGTCTGTCGCCCCAACTGGCGGTCCCTGCTTATACGGCAACATACTACAAACTCGCCGTTGCCCGCTCTAAGACAAGACACCAGCTCAGTTTCACGGAGGACAGTCAACACTTCAGGGAATGCTGCGCCATTCATATTAATTTGCAAGTCATAAATCATTCTCTGTTTCAAACCCGACACATGGTGAAGCTGCACAGGGTTGGTCATGCATCAAAGTTACTGTACTGTGCGGTAGGAGAGCACGCGCAACTTCGGCAGTAGGACCATTCAACCAAACTAATAATTCCTAGGGGTGATTTCAGGCCTCCGACGCGACATAAATGAGCTCTTCGCTCTTCTGGGATGTTACACAGATGACTCGGTAGTTAGTTACAGACGTTTCGGGACAACATATCGGTCGCATCTTCAAACGTCGGGCTTAACGCTTGAACATGCGACTGACAATGGTAACTACCGACCAACGCTGCGTTAAATTACCCCCCAAACAGCGAAGATTTCAGTTTGTCCTCAGCTTTGCTGTCGTATTTCCAGTAATAAGCTTCCTTCATTTTGTCGTCTGAGTGTGGTTTTGTAATCGTTACAGTTGGGAAGTCGACCCCGGCCGAGGCCAATAGTGTGAATTTTGAACGAGTGTAAGCACCGAAGGCACATATTCTCTTTCTCCGTCTTCACGACAAGTGACATCGCTTCACTACAATTTTGGCTCAAGCTTGTAAAGAATTCTAATTCAAAGGGATGCAATGCCAGCTTATGATTCACACAAGCACTTAATCTGGCGTTTGCTTCAAAAGAAATGTCGCGTCGAGCAGGGGCGTACACACCCCGGACGCCAAGTCGCCAGAGCGACTAAATTTTGTACGGATGTGCCTAATATTAATGCGTCCTCAGTATGGAACTGGCTTCATGTCATCCACCTGGCGCCAAGGTGTTTGAGGTGGCACCTAGATTTTTCTTTAATTTGTGCATCTCTGGCGTGGCGGAACGAATGCGTAAGAAATTCGATAACATGAATGTCATCTAAACGTATAAGATATCAAACTGCGATGAAAATATCGTTCTAGCGAAATCCATAAATTTTACAGGTTAGTAAGACCAATCGAAGTAATTATACTTGTAACATACGTTACCTTGGTTTCGGAATTTAGGCCTACTCTGCTTGCAATATATAACAGTGGTTCAGGCGCACTGACGAACGATCACCTCTGTAGCGCAGGGTAATTTCCCACAGCAGCTGGACAAATGGAATGGCAGTTAACGTGACACAGAAATGTGTTTCAATGACGGAGTACAATACAAGAGCAGTTACTCGAACGCAATAATACAGTGCACTTCTATTAATCGTGTTCTTTCCCGTCTCTCGTCGAGAATCACTACATGTGTTAATCATAACACGTTTTTAATTTCTGGCTTACGAAAGAAATGCTGTACGATTTTCCACATCATCTTCTAAAAATACACACATCAAAATACCGTTTATTCAAAACATCATGCTTTGTACACTCCTCACTTTCCTCATTACCAGTCACTCTTCTACGGTGATTTTACTGTACGGAAAAAATGAACTGAATATGTATTAACACACTGATATTCTATTCATACCTACTTCCAGCGCCTTACTTCATTGATAGGCATACCACAAGACCTTTGCTTATAAACTGTAACATGTCGCATTTACACCACCGCTGATCGTGACAATACAAATAGAGGACGGTCATATTCTTGCACTGATACTATGTTCCTATTGCCTTCGTCTCCACCTTCCTGTTGTAAGCCATGCATATAAATGTGTATCCCACACACACAGTTTGAATTCCAGCCGAATGATTTAAAGTTTTATTTTCTGAACTACCTTAACACAATACTATAAATGAAAGCACTTTGTACTGTAGTACTAGCAACACAGTTCGAACTCTTACGATGTTTAAAAACAGGATGTCTGAGTTATCTTCGAAGGATGTCAGAAAAGTAAATATACTATACGCGCTTCATCGCAGTGTCTTTCATTTTAACACTATTCCCTTAGCTATGTCCTGGTTATTCCATGGAAGATTTTCCACAGAATGTCACAATAGTGGACGTCTATCTTGATTCCCCACTGCTCGCTAAAGTCCCGTCAAGAACAACTGTTTGACTTTAACTATTTCAATTTTACATTTTCTGGTGCAATACCAAGAATTTTTATAACGGCATACACATATACATATATCCCTCCAAATAACCACATTTATAACATAGACCAACATGCCTCTTCCGGAATTCGGCAACGAGAAGCAAATATACTTAAAGGACCATTCGTCACGACTCACAAGAACATTTCACGCACGGATTAGAAAATATTAAATAACGTATAAATTACAACAACACCCTTAAAAGTTCTCCCTCGCATGTAGAGCACACAAAATTCCTACTCTTCACTCCGTATCTGATAATGTTAAAAAAGTAAGAAGAAAAACACAGGATAAATATTATAGCAAAGATTCCGCGACATTACGTAAATACAATCACAAAAGCAGAAAGAATTTATATTTATGTACACAGCATCCTCAAGTTTATTCTAAACACACAACAAAATTGGCATGACAGTTCCCCAGTCTTCAACTGGCTATTCACTATCAGTAACAAATCTCACTCAGTGCTACATGAAGTCAGCCACGGATCAAGCACAAATCTCATAATAACTCCAAGACGGAAATGTGGCTCGCTCCGACTCAGGAGAGATATTTTTATTAGTGTTCTTCAGAATTACCCTATTTCAGTTCAGTCTAAATGACGTACGTGCCTCTTACCCCTTGTACTTGTATTTCTTCGTCCGAGTTTAGAACTTCGAGTTCACTGCATGCTACAGGATTACGCGCAGTCAGGAAGACTCCGTACAGAAGGAAAAACGATTCTGTGTGTCATTCCAGTCTTTCTCTTGTCGGTTCTGAGGTACCGCTCTTTCATACACAATCTTTAATTGCGTCCGCGACCCGCTCGTGCCGTAGTGAAGTACTGACTGTCATAATATGCTGGTATTCCTTCTTCATGTCATCTTGATAGCACCATGAAATTTATGCAGTTTAATAGCCACGTTCTTACGGCAGTCGCACGGCACACAGTACTCCAACTAAGTAAAGTGCCCATCTATTCTGTGTTATGGTCACAACCCACATTTTATAAAATAACTATAATCTGAGAATTGCGCTCTTGTGGGCTTTAACGCAGCGAGTAGTGGTAATTCTTTATCGCTGTTTTACGACAAACTATCGGTACTGAAACGTCGGTAAAGAATAGCCCAGAAGATGGCAATTCTCATCTACGTCGCGGCGGAATCTTGAAAGGACGCATAGCTGTGATTTACAAAGTATTACAGTAAAAAATTAGGAAAAAATGGAACAACGCCTTTAATGTATGCAGCATCATTTAAAACTCAAAATAGCGCGCGCAAACGCACACACACACACACACACACACACGGCCGCGCGCGGGTTTCTATCGACAAATTTATACAAATGTTTGCGTGTATAAGTTATTTACTTAATCAGTACTTTAAACTATCGAACAGCAGAAACCTCAAAGATGCGAAGCACCCTCGCGATTTGCTCAGCACAATCACCTCGCGATTTGCTCAACACAGTCACCTCCTTGTCTCTGCTCGCCACAAGGCACCTGACATGCACACTACTGCAGTGACTGCCTGGCCCTTGCAATCCACTCGCTACATACGGCAGTTACAGAAGAACATTCTGTGCGTACATCCGATCTCCACACTTCACTATTTTGTCCATTGGAGGCAGGCGGTCTCGGCATTCAGCAAGTCGCAACCAGTGTTAATTTGTCTGTTCAACGCACGCTAATCCTAAACTGTCATCGAGAGTCGGTGTTCAGCATTACGTCTGAAAGCTTCCTCGCATTTCTTATTCTAGCGTAGCTTGATATGCGGCTGTCATGAATTATACGCGATGCCTGGTACTGACGCGTAAACAATAGTATTTCATTTTTCATTGTTAAAAAGACAAACGCCTCTACATTTATATCCCAGAAATCTCGTCTAAAAAGCTGCATGGATTGTGAATTTCTTTACCGCAAACACTCTGAATTATGTATGAGCCCACGCCACTGTAAATACAGAGTATATGTATTATGCTCTTCTGGGATCATAAACACGCTGTACTCAACAGAAGTGCGTAATTATACTGGTATTTAATGTCATCGTTACGAATACATGTTAATTAATAAATTCCGAGAAGTAAGACGAAGCGAGAGTGTAAAATTGTAATGCTAAAGAAGGAAGAACTAGTTTTGCCAGTTTTAAGGGATCTGACGGCTGGAATTTCGTAAAGCGAGACGACTATCGTATACATTAAAGGTCTCCAATAGTAAAAAATCCATTAGCCCTAATATGGCAGGGTACACTAATTTACACTATGGAGCCTTTTAATGGTGACGTAACGCACTTCAGTACACTGACAACATGGCACCCTCACAAGAGAGCTGGAGACCGATGGAGGTGCAAATTCATAAGGGTAAGGCTACTTTGCTGGGAAGCACGGTCAGTAGGATGAGCTTCATAATACTACACATGATCAAAGAAACACTTTACATGATTTTCTCAGTAATATTGCAAATATACTGCAGTGCAGAGCAACGCTGAATGTATCGGTCGATACTTCCTGATTTAATTTCACGTTTTCCATAACGAACGTAAATGTGCACCAACATTCACGAAAGCAATTTATTCGAAATTCGAAGTAAAATGCCAGAAAAAAAAATTAGTGCGGTGGTTTCGATTACAGCCTCCCCGTCCTTAATTTTGGGGACAGTACGATTTATGAGTATCTTACGTCCACATATTTAGTTTCGTAAAACAGACGAGCATTACAAACAAAGGGAATATCTTTTCGGGGCAAGTAAAGCAATGGAGGGAGGGGGGGGGGGAGGAGGGGGGAGAGTTTTGGTTTCTGGCAGCGACGGGGTTGAAAATTGGTCTTCTGGGATGTTACGCTGTATCAACTGGTAAATAGACATTGAAGGAGTCTTTAAAAAAAGCACAAAAACACAGGCGAAGATTGCTGCAGCCTCTCATTGTTGACACCATTAAATACTGGGTCTTAACATCTGAATGTACAGGTCTACGTGTACTGTAACAGTAATATACAGGGTGTTTCAGAACGAATATAACACACGTCGGGAGTAGGTACGTTAGATTATTATACACAGAAGTACCCAAACATACACATATACGACGTTAAAGGTTTACGGAAATAATGACGCGAGAAAGTGTGGTCTTTTTGGGGTTCTACTTACTATACCTGTTCAAAATAATATGCTATCCATGCACTTGCGTGAGAAGATGGTCAGGCCATACGGACGCGACATTGCTACGTCAAGTACTTGGACACCCAAGGCCGATTTTTATGACACTACTGCGAGTTTTTCTTACCTAGCCAATATCTCTGTATCACTCGTATGTTCATGACATGTTAAGTACAGGTGTTAATATTACAGCAACTACAAATTCTTCCTTGTTGTATTCTTTCTTTTGGATGATACCCCGGCGTCTGAATTTTCTGTGTCGACCTTTCGGAACACTCTTTCTGTTCCATCGTCACAGGTCTTTTAAAAAGACCTTCGAAGATGGAACAGACAGTGTTCCGAAACGTCGACACAGAACATTCAGACTCCGTGGTATCACCCAAAAGAAAGAATACAACATTCACAACACGGCGAAAGTTACAAATCAAGATAAATTCCTCCTTGTTTTCATAATTATTTGGTAATAAATAAACTTAATAACGGTTTTATTCTTTGAAAATTATTTCCCCATTATCTCCGTAACCGTTCAGCTTTGTATGTAGGTGTTTTCGGCTGCATTGATGTAATTTGACGCAAGGGAAGTTCTCACTAAGTATGGTAGATTCCTCCCGAAAACCGCTGTATAATAGAAACATAACTGTTCGTGCTGATGCAACTGCTTAGCCTAATTTATTATAGTTTAAACATTTTCTTTTTCCAGACACCAAAACACAGAGCGAAGGCACCGTCATCTGGGCTGCCAATAAAGCAACAGCAGTGACGTTAGCTAAAAAGGCAGACATTATGAACGTACTTACAGTAGGTTGTAGCAAGAATTGAAACACTTCGCTTTCCAAACACTAGACGCTTCTCGGACTGATTTAAACACTGCTGCCACCTGTTTGCACGCGCTGCAACGAGGTGGAAAGAAGTCGGTGAGGAATAGGAATACATCATTTATATAATACTCTGTGGCAATCCTATAAAAGTTATTGGTTTCAAATCTCTCTGCTTATCATTGTCTGCAGCATTTTGATATTTTTCAATATTATTTAACTGCGGTTACTTCCGCGAAGCCTTTTCACACAGGCCATTAGAAGTATCATAGCGATTTTTATAATTATGTATTCCTATTTTAATTTATTTTGAAATGCTATCAGAGACCAAGGCTACGAAACGTCAAATTGTCTCCAACCCAAGATTTAATCCATAAACCCCCACCCCTCTGAATTCGACCGCGACGTGTCCTGTGATGACTCGCGCTCTTGGTACGCTATTTGACTGTCGTCGTCGTCGTTGCTGCTCTTGTCGTTGTGACGACGACGACGACGATGACGATCATCATCATAATCAATTACCTGTATGTCATAAAACATCAATGAGCCTAAAAGCCATCCGGGTCGAAAGTTGTAATAAAATTAGTTTAAAGTTTATTATTATTATTATTATTATTATTATTATTATCATCATCATCATCATCATAATCATCCTTGTAGTGTATTGTTATTATTACGTACACTAACAAGATAGTTTTTTAACTATTTACAGAAAAGTGTTATTCACTATGTATGCAGTCGACACAATACATACAGATTTCACATGCTCTTTTCGAAAAAGCCAAATTTAAACATGCTAACATGCATAAACGTCACGAGTTGCTAAGTAACAAAGTTAGGCGAGTCTCAGTGTTCCTGGAGATGGCATTCTTACCCTACAGATCTATACGACTATTATTTTGGGCCATGTCCTTTTTCTTGCGTTTATTTCAAATGGAAGGTTTCGAAACTGGGCCTGGTTCGTAATCAACTGGGCCCCTAGAAAGGCGGTATGGCAATCGGAAGCTCTCTGTCCCCACCAGTGGTTACTTCACCTTACGGAGTACTTCGTAAGAAAAGCTCGAGTCGCAGCCCAACACCACCGACCACGTGGCTCAGATATGTACCTGGCAAGTTTGTGGTATGGCCACGTGGCTCACACAGGCTGTAGAACTGCTGTCACAATAGCACTCTCAGAACTTCTATTTAGTTGACGATGGAGACAGAAAGCCAGCAGTGACCTAATATTTTTGAACGTCATAGTTACCAAACCACTGTCCGACTCTGCCCACAAGGGTCTACAGAAAACCCCTCACATCGGCCGTTAGCTTCACTAATAGTCCAAGCAGCCATCTCTTGTGAAAAGTGGATCGGTCAGAAGTTGTGTGAAAGAGCTACTTCCGCTTGCAAACGACACGACTGCCTCGGTGAGGTTGAGGAAGTTAGATGAGAAGTGGCAGCCAAATGTTCTCCACAGTGCTTCGGTTATTCTGGTCTCATTATACCAGTGGACTTGATACAGAAAGGACAGCCGTTGCCACTGTTCAGCCGCAAAGTTATGGGTGTAAATCAGATCAGACGGGTTGGGAATAGAGTGGCGGACAAAACTCAAGCACCCTTCTCATTTCTCTTTACAAACCAGACCTAATAAGGATTTTCAGCGCTCAGCCGTAACACAATAACACAGACAGATCCTTCGTGAGGGATCTGAAACTAACATTCTGCTAGGAAGTGTGTCATCCCCGTTGTGTGTGTGAAACTTGGAAAATTGTATGTAGTCTAACACAACTGTGTCACATGAGGTGTATTTAATGACTATATAATGGACAATTACATGTTTCAGCCTGTACTGGCCATCTTCAAGTTGTCTTAGGGGAACTTAAGATATTACTATAAGCATGCACGCGCATGCTTATAGTAATATCTTAAGTTCCCCTAAGAAAACTTGAAGATGGCCAGTACAGGCCGAAACATGTAGTTGTCCATTATATAGTCATTAAATACACCTCATGTGACACAGTTGTGTTTGACTA
>Ga0136643_10012043_pt1 | contig 12856 bp, 8 predicted proteins | sample TergutLab28metaG_FD_96883 | JGI IMG/M metagenome (GOLD analysis project Ga0136643, IMG submission 96883) | Labiotermes labralis P1 segment gut microbial communities from Petit-Saut dam, French Guiana - Lab288 P1 (version 3) (version 3) | ecosystem: Host-associated > Arthropoda: Insects >...
AACCAAAAGGACGAAGGAACATAGGAAGACCGAGGAAGAGATGGAGGGACCAACTTCATCTTGAGGATCAAGGAACAGGAAACACACCTAACCCTTCAGGAACATGATGATGATGATGATGATATCATTGTGTACAATACTTACATTAGCTTCACATTACTGGCCTGACGATGACCCATTTTGTCACAATAAGCTGTATAATGCACATTGTTTATATTTGACGGTATTTAGACCCTTCCTTATAGCGATTAGGCTACTGGCTGGACGGTTCAGGCTTCGAACGCTGGTGGGGGCAAGAAATGTTCTGTTACCCGCATCTGTCCATACGAGCACCGGGGCCCACCCAGCCCTTTTCCGGGGCATAATGCAGCCGGGGTGTGGCGTTCATCATCCACCCCATTTAATGTCGAGGTTATTTATACCTCTAATACACCTCCATGCCGAAGTATTTCGTTACAGGGAAACGTTTAATTTTGTTAGACGTGTTTAGGTCTAGACCATTGACACACTTGGCTATAACACTGACGATATACGAAACCTGTATCAGTCAAAGCACAACTATACAGACATATCTAAACATAGTTATGTTTCAACTGAAACAAATTTGATATATTACACTATCATAACACGCAGGGATGTTATATATAAAGATTTAAAACACTTTTAATTGCTGCGTATCAGCTCGGCTGATTGACATCAAAATAACTTGAGTTGCTTGGGTTAACAGCACTGATGATTATGACGAGGGTGGTGATTAAAACTTAACGGAACATTTGCCTAATATATTTGGAATGTTTTCGTTAAACCTATCAGAACCACATAGTATTTTAACACTACCAACATTTACAGTATATACTGAGAAATAAATTCCATAAAATTTATTGCATTCATGTTATTTGACAGCATGAACCTACTATCAATTGAGAGTTAAAGACTTCAAAATCTTCTACTTAAAAAGATGGCGTTTTCCGAAAGCTGGAAGACCGATTCGAATTTTTCTTATTCTTAGGCTCACTGCCTTCATAAATATACTAAATATACATATATATATGGTTACCACACCTGTATCTGAATCTTCAGACTTGTCAATTATTTCTCTTTTCTCACTTGAAACACAGTCGACAGCTTTCTCAACACACTTTCGTACAACTACAATCCCAGTCTCTCAAGGGAAGAAAGACTGCGTCTGCCATTGCAATCCCACAGTTCATAGCAGCCGACTACTGAACTCTGGTGTCAGCCCACGAAAAGTAAGTCCTCCATGGAGAATGACGTATGCAGGCTGTTACTTTTTTTGAGAAGATTTTCTTGCGAGCGGTTCCTAGTCACATGCAAGGTGTGCAGAGACAACATGGAGGCTGTCCTGTTAAAGTTATTCGGCAGCGAATTTACGTATTGCTGAACGCTGTCGTATGAAGAGGATTCTCTACGTAGGCTGTGACCATCTGATAGAAGTTTCTGGTCAGGAGTGTCGTAGTCCCCATTCTCAGCTATAACTACCGAATTAAGCCTGTAACACACACACACACACACAAATAAATTATCTTTCTGACTTAACCTAACTGTGGACAAACTGGGGAGTGAAGGAAGGCTCATAATTAAGTGGTTTAGACTTTTGACGCCGAACAAAACATACGCTGCGTCGAAGGGTTCAGGTTTGATGTCATAATGATGCAGTATACGCGTCGGTTAATCATGGTCATTGTTGGGCAGCCATGTTTGGAGTTTTCCTTCAAATTTTGCCTTTTTTTGTTAAGAATTTGCACGAAAGAATTAAGTCCCGTAATTTAAACCCGGCGTTTTTTTTTTCAGATTGCACTATAGCACTACTATTAATGCTGCAGCGATCCAAAGATTTAATATACAAAATTTGTAATGAATCAAAATATAGCTATATATAGGCAACAGAACGAGTGTCTTTAAAGAGCGACATGTGATGACATATTCTCAAACTCACAACAATTCTAAAATCATACTATATATTTATTAAATATACCGTCATGCACCAACCCCATCAATCTATTACAATGGTTGGTATTGTTGGCGTTCTGTTCAGGTCATCATAAGACCATGCCTAATTTTGAATTTAAGAAAACCATAAAATTTTCATAAGTAAAATGAGAGGTGGTCTCATTGCCTTTATTTAATATTGATAAAGCTGTTGAAACATTGCTAAATGGGTACAACAAACAATGGATAATATGCAAACATTTAATTCAATTAAAAATATTTACGTCAAAACTTCATTCCGAGCTACGCAAATATTAGAACTCCGAAATAACACCGAAAGTTTCACCCAGTTTATAAATTTGTTAAGAGTTTTTTTCATTACATATGGAAAGGGAATTAGATCCCTTCCCATTTTATTTTAGACAATTGTATGGTTTTTTTAAATTTAACTCGAAATAATGGTTGCCTGAATAGAAGGCCGACACTAGTAACCATTGTGAATTATTTCTGGTGTTGCTGCATGACAATATAATTACTATGTACATTGACTTGTACAAAGGGGACGTGACAGTTAAAGTCACTGAAATTCAGAACACACGCACTGAGGAAGACAGTGTACAAGCAGTAGTTTTATTACATGTAGTGAAATAAAATCGGTTATTAAAAGCCGCATGCAGGAAGGGTACTGCACCAGAGGTTATTTTATGGATTAATGCAGTTGCCGGCAGGCTACTATTTCCGTTGTCAGTCCACGGTGGACCGATCCTCGAGGATACAGGGTATGTAGTGAGAGCTCTTTTGTACACAACTCATACTTTCAAGGGCATTTGATGTGTAGCGTGTTTGATCTTTCCGTCTTATCTTTCTGGAAATTTCACGTTACGTAACGAAATTTCAGAACTCTGTGTCTTTTCTATATCAGAAGTTCGCAGGGCTTCCGCGTTGATACTATTGTTATATTCTCTTCTTCTTCTAATTCTTTTTCTTTTTCTTCTTCTTCTTCTCCTTCTCCTCCTCCTTCTTGTTCTTGTTCTTCTTCTTCTCCTCCTCCTCCTCCTTCTTCTTTCTCTTTTTCTTTTTTTTCTTCTTCTTCTCCTCCTCCTTCTCTTTCTTCCTCTTCTCATTCCTCTTCTTCTCCTCCTACTCCTCCTCATCCTCCTTCTTTTCCTTCTTCTCATTCTGCTTCTTCTTCCTCCTCCTCTTCTTCTTCTTCTTCTTCTCCTCCTTCTCCTCCTCCTCCTCCTTCTCTTTCTTCCTCTTCTCATTCCTCTTCTTCTCCTCCTCATCCTCCTTCTTTTCCTTCTTCTCATTCTGCTCCTTCTTCCTCCTCCTCTTCTTCTTCTTCTTCTTCTTCTTCTTCTTCTTCTTCTTCTCCTCCTCCTCCTCCTCCTTCTTCTTCTTCCTCTTCCATTGCGCAACTCCGCTTGCTTAAAGAACTTGACTCTGTTTTTCTACCTCTCTTTCAGTTTTTAATTTTGCATCTATTAATATCCGTTTCATGGGCCGGGATGGCTCAGTCGGTGTAAAGATTCGCTACAGGTCGGACGGTCCGGGGATCGAATCCCGGTAGGAGCGAGATTTTCCGCACGCGTTCAGACCTGCCTTGGGACCAACCAAGCCCCCTATACAGTGAGTAATGGGTCTTTCCCGGGGGTAAAGCGGCTGCGGCATGGCGCTGACCATCCACCCGAATCTAGCGCCGAGGTTAAGGAAAGAGTACAGCTATACTCCCCCTTTGGACCTTCGTGGCCTGTTATAGGGTAAAATTTACCTTTAATATCTCTCATTACAAACTGCATCATCTGTTTTTTGGTCTTTAACTTAGTCGACCTCTCTGAGGATTATTGTTAAATACGTCACTTATTTTTCTTTTATATCCTTCTGTTAACATAACTAATCCAATTCAACCGACTTCTTCTGACAAATGAAAGAATATCTCAATAGCCGTATTAATTCCTTATTATATCGCTTTCTCTAATTTATTATTTACTATAATTCCCCCCCAAACATTTTTCTTGCAACTTTTCTTTCAAACTTACTGTCGGTACGGCATATTATAAAGCATGAAAGTGGTGCAACAGAAAATTAAAATTCTTCATTTGGGGTTTCCATATTTGTGACGATAAACAAGTCACCAAGTAACAAGACGTCATATTCCAGGAGATTTTAATTTCGTCATTTTTTAATTAGTTTTTGTGGCTTAGGCACATGGACAAAACAGGGTGCATCACAAGCCTCAACGTATTTATCAAAGGACTATTCTTAGGCACGCGTACTGTCAAATTTTCTTTAAAATTTTTAATGGAACCGCTAAGATAATTCTACAGAAATAGCTAAAATATATGGCTTTTAAAATTTGTGAAAAAATGCTGCATTCTTAGGCGAATTCGCGAAATTACGTAAAGCGCCTATTAGTTTCGTCATTTCTGTCTGTCTGTCTGTCCGTCGGCCCGTATGTGTGCCTCTCTGTCCGCATGGAACAACTGGACGGGTTTTCATTAAAACTGATATTTGAGTATTTTTTAAAAATCTGTCGTAAATTCAATCATTATAAAATACCTGAAAAGAATAACGGGCACTTTACATAAAGACTTATGCACACTTATGATCATATCCCGCTGAATTCGGCTTAGAATGATAAATGTTTCAGGCAAAACTTATAGTGAAAATCCAAATACAGTAGGGTCTCGTTTTACGACGGTTCGTTTTACGACGATTCACTTTTACGACACTTGTCGAGTCGGACCGAGCACTCCCGACTTGTGGTGCACCACTGTCGCAACTCAAGCGTCCTCTCTCTACTCAGTACGCCTCTAGCTGTTTTCCGGTGTGCATGTGTTTCTTCTTTTCCAATTTCAGTGCAGTTCTTTTAAGTTGATTGTGATTTTTGTACCCACAACGCCCACCAAAAAGAGAGAATGTCCTCTTTTGAAAAAAAAAGCGAAAAGAGCAAGGAAGACTGTAACTTTAGAGATTAATATGTTAATGATCAGAACAATAGACGCTAGCAAGAAACTTGCTAATTTGGCCTAGCAACGAGAATTATGGTACAAATTGTGATAATCTGGATATGCTGATCAAAGGAATAAGCGAAATAACAGAAGAAGTTGGTCTTGACAGTGTTGATCCTTTGGACGTCACTGAAGTTTTAGAAAGTCACTCCCAGCCACTGTCCAATAAAGAACTTTTTGACTTGGACCAACAATTGACTGAACAGCAGAAGGAAGATGAAGATAAGGAGGATCGTGGAACCAAAGCAATGCAGATGCAGAATTTAATTGATATTCTTTCTGCTATAGATTTGGCAGTTGAAAAGTTATGTGATATCGACCGTGAAGGGGAACGCAGCTCTACAGTAAAAAGGGGCATAAGATCCATGCTACAACCTTACTATGAAATCCTGCAAGAAAAGAAGAAAAAATCAAGACAGTTGACGTTACGTTCTTTCTTTGTGTCTTCTGAACCACGGCCTGGGTCTTCTTCAGCGAAATAAAAATGATTTGATTGATACTTTTCCAATTATCTGTGTAATTTTCCATATACCTAATTCATTATATTTAAACTGTATTTCATAATGTAAATAAATATTGTAAATTATAAAGTTATTTGACTAATTTGTTTGACCCATGAACCTATCCCAATTTAAACCATTTAAATATTACTCGTTTTAGGCAGATTCGATTTAGAGCCAAATATTCTAGAACGTAACCCCGTCGTAAAACGAGACCCTATTGTACATTTTACGTTCAACAACTTTCCTGAAATCCTGCCATTTATGGGATAATATGGAAAAATGCTGTAAAGCTGGAGAGACCGGCCACAGATGACAATATAACACAATGCACGCGTTTTGCATGCTGGATAACTAAGGCTACAGATAAATACTCAGAATATGTAATGCGTATTGGTTTTCCACGACAACAATAGTTACACGAACGCGCCTCATTACGTTGATACGTGCATTGCATGTTTTGTTACTAACGATAATAAATATGATACAATAACAATATTCACTTTTCAACACAGATGAACAGTCTAATTACAAATCAAGTACGCCTATATATTCTACAGCTGCACTCTCTGTCCCTGTTTTAGATACGTGACGTCATGCGGTAGGTCAAACACATTAAAAGACAGGGAAAAATAACCTTAGCCGTGTATACGGAAAGTCTGTAGAGGTGACATTTTGTCCACACTGCATATAAAAGCACCACACACACATTATTCGGTTTCAAAGACATGTTTATGGTAAGCAGAAAAGCCTCATCGTTACCCTCACACCAGCGTCTTATATTTTTTACAGATAGTATGCTCACGCGATTTTTTTTTACTATTTTGCACAGTGACACGTCAAAGCTAAGATATGAAATACCGTTTAGAAAGCCATAGTAGTCCCCCCCCCCAAAAAAAACCACCCAACGGCCGTGCCAGGTTGTCTACCTTTTGCTCTTATATCACCGCAGTAAGCAGCCTTGCTCGTGGTTAGTACTTAGATGGGTGGACCGCCTTGGGCCATCACGTGTCATTGGCACATAAAAGGTTTACGGTTGCATATTAGATTGGAGAAGTGTGAAGTGCAAATTTCGCTGCAGTTCCCGCTCCAATGCACATTATCATCATCATCATCATCATCATAATCATCGTCGTCGTCGTCATCATCATCATCATCGTCGTCGTCGTCCCCATCGTCATCATCAATGAAAATACATCCCTTAAATGGCATAAATAGTTCCGTTTGATCTCTGTACCGATGTCTCGCCGCAATTAGCTACTCCATTTTTTCCTCTGATAACACAGGGTCCCAGAACGCCCGTCATATTTTACCGGCCCCCACTCCTTACACGATCAAAAGAAATTCTCGTTTTATGCAATGATATTTCTTGCTTCTCAAAGCCATACATTTTCCACTACGGTAAAATTTCAGTGTTTCAGGATAAAATCCCATATGGGGTTAAATATTCGAAAAGAATCAGAAGTATTCCGGTTGGTTTACTTAAGATATATCCTTGGTTCTCTAAACCGAACCGGTTCGTATAGCGGTGATGTTCTGAATTCCTCCTACGGAAGATGCCTGGCTTGTCGTCCATCTTGATTCAGCTGTTGTGTGTTTATCTTCAGTTCGTGCATGTAAATGTTGCTGAAGTACGTCGCTTTATTATCATCCTACGGCAGGTCCGTAGGCTCTACCAAAACTAATTCTACGGAGTGCGAACTTTCTACATCAAATAGCTGCTTACGTCTTCTTCTTGCTCTTCTCGTCTTTTCTGTCTCGCCTCCAACAACGTGTTTTAGAAGGCGGTTAGCTAAGCAACATGAGACCATTATGGTTAGATTTCCTTCATTTTATTGTATGTAGGATGTTCGATTCCTCCTTAAATCTTTGTGATACCTTTTCTTTTTTCACGTCATCGGTCCAAAGTTATGTCGATCAGGCTGAGAACTTTCTGTCTAAGTCCTTATTAATTTATCACTCAGAATCATCACCCCATTTGACATTGTACGTGGGAGGATAGAAGTTCTTCTGCATTGAGTACCACAGCGTTAAAGACGCTTGCTGTCACACTGAGGTACCAAAGTTCTCAGGAACAGAATGTGTGTTAGCTGTGGAGCAACCTGGAACATGCTGAAGCATGCCAGTGCGCTGCAGTCAACCATGCAAGGCAGTTGGTCCCCAGTGATGGTCAAAATGTTTCGGTTTTAGCAGCAGGCTTATAACACGAAATTTTGCAAAATTAGCGAAGCGATAAAGTGCAATTCCTTTAAATCTCAACGCAGTTTATGGAAAAACATTCTTCGACTTCCACTTCTAGCGACTGATAGAACCGATTTATAACCGGCTATCAACAATCAGATGAAGAAAAGCACGCAGGTTAGCAACTTCAAAGAAAGATGAAGATATGGCTAAAATTCACACAATTTTGACAATGGATCTGTGGTGACGAACGGAGAGCCGACAAAACTGGCTGCTCAAAGAAAGATATTGAAGGAATAATTTTTAATGCAGTGCGTGTGCGTGCGTGCTTGTGTGTGTGTGTGTATGTGTGTGTAAGTGCACGAAATTCATGCCACGCATTACAACGAAGAATAAAACAGAATTCTGTTGTTGAATTCTGTGAAACGTCAAAGCCAGAAGCAGATCTATACAGAGCTGTAACTGGGGAAGAATCGTGGGTTATCACCCATAATCCTGCAGCAAAACGCTGGTCTCCCGAATGATGTATGAAAACGCCACCCCAAAGGAGAATCATGGGTCACAAAAGGTTAGCCTAAATTCATGCTGGTCATTTTTTTTTCAAAGACTTGTTTGTCGTTAAACATGAGTTCTTCCCCGTAGGACAAACAATGAATTACGCTTTTGATGTAAAGTTTCCAAAGCACTTGACGGCAAAAAAATTTAGCGGAAAATGCAGGAAATATAAAGAATCAATTGTGTCCTGCGCCACGACAATACGTATTGTCACATCTGCCTCGTAGCAGACTACAGAAGTTTTTTACAGAAACAAATTCAAAACAACACCCAGCCACCGCTTCTCCACAACTCGCTTCACGCAAATTCTGACCTTTTCCAAAACTAGATTGAGTTCCAAGATTGGCGTTTAGCGTCCGTAGAAGAAATTCAGGTCTCTGAGCCTTAAGGAAACAGGAATTCCAGATTTGCTGCTTGAGGTGCCAGGAACAATGGAGCAAGTATTGTTGTCCACAAGAACAATATTTTGAAGGGGCCTATTTCGGTTTTTTACATATCATTTTAGGCGCGATCGCAAAACTGCTAAAAGCGACTATTAGCTTCATCATGTCTGTCTGTCCGTCTGTATATCTGCGTGTCTCTTCTTACATCTGTGTCTGTCCGTCAGCTTGGAACAACTCGACTCAGCCTGTAGGGGATGAACACACTCATAATCACAAGCTCTTCCGTATATCCTGTGCACTTATCCATCTCTATTCTCATACATTGAAGAACTTGTGACAGTTATACATAATGGGGATGATAGAATGGTTAAACCATTGTTTTATACAACTGTCAACTCCCTGACGATAGGTCAACAAGACCATATACATGTAAGAATTTGCATATTACAACATTATTGTAATTCTAAAGAAGTGTCTGTGTGTTTGTTGGTCACAATGTGACAACTGAATCATAAAGCACGGAAAGGAGAATGTAAACATCTGAATTACAGGTTCGTATATCAGAAAAGATCTCTGCAAACCATATTCCGATCTAAACAAATCCATCGAAACAACAAAATAAGTTTGTATAAAGCATTAATTAAGTCAATATTATGCTATGGAAGTGTGACCTGGACACTAACACAGACAGCAGAGCAGATGCTAAACACGTTTGAAAGAAAATATTGCGAAGAATATTTGGCCCAACAATAAACTGATAAAACATAAAAATATAGTCAATTATATTAAAGCTCAAAGACTAAGCTGGTTTGGTCACTTACATAGAATGGCAGATACCAGAACAGTCAAGAAGATATTTAAATGGAATCCTCTAACCAAAAGATCACAAGGAAGACCCAAGTACCGATGTGAGGATAACGTCCAACAGGACATTTGCTAAATTAAGATTAAAAATTGGATAACCTGCGTCCAGGATCGAGGGAAATGGAAAGATGTCGTTGAGAAGGCCATAACTTGCAACCATTAAAGAATGTTTAGTGCCTGAAGAAGAAGATATGGCCCAACTCAATAGAGGGGACGCTGGCGTCCCAGATGGAACAGTGAACTGTACAGTTTACACAGTGAGCCAAACATCGTGGAGGACATTAAAATTAAAGATTAGGATGGGCAGGTCATATAGTAAGAACAGAAGCAGAAAGGATTCCAAAAAAGGTTTTTAAACGGAAGCTTTCACACCACAAGACCAGTGGGAAGACCTAGAACGAGATGGACGGATGTGGTCCAGAAGGATGCATTACAGCTGCTGGGGATAAGAGGATGGAGGAGAAGAGCTGAAAATAGGGATGAATTGAGGCGTCTTATGGGGGAGGCCAAGGGTCCGGAAGGGGCTGTAGCGCCATACATGGATGGATATCAGAAATGACAGGTTGCAGAAAGAGTGAAGAAGTTGAAATCCGGTGACAGTGACTTGCTCTCCTGCTAACAAGACCACCACAAGGCTGCTGAAACTTTAAAACGCGTGAAGGATAAAAAAAATACATCCTCACTTCCACTTCTGTCACTGCCTCTGACAAGACAGCGAAGAATCTAACAGAAAACGCATTTCTTGTATTTTGCCTGGCGTCAGTACGAGAACTTTCTGTGACGAATGTGGATTACAAGTGAAGGGATATGATAAACAAAAATGCAATTTTTGATACGTAAATTTTGCTTTGGATTTCGAAGTGAAGGGCCCAGTGTTCAGTGATCTGTAATGGTATTAAAATTTAAAAAGACACTGCAGATGAAATGATGCAAGTTTTTTTATAAGAGCAGCTCTCGAGAGGAGGATATATATATATATATGCATGCGTTTCTAAGAACAAATTGTTGTGGAATTCATTGCTCTAAGTTCATCATGTTAATACTGACATTCCTACTGCCGTCAGCCACAAAGAAGTTTAATTATTTTCGTTAGTATACGCCAAGTGTGTGGGCTGGGTAGCTCAGTCGGTATAGTGACTGACTACGGGCTGGAAGGTCCGGGATTGAGTATCCCGGTGGGAAGGAGATTTTCCGCCCGTCCAGACCGGTCCTGGGACCCACCCAGCCTCCTGTAAAATGGGTAACGGGGGTAAAGTGCGGCCGGGGCGTGCTGCTGACCACTCACCTCCTTCTAGTGCCGCGGTCATGGAAGAGTAGAGCTATACCTCTACCCAACCTCTGGGTCATACCGGACCTGTAACGGGAAAACTTTTCCTTTACCTCTTTTATGCGCCAACTGTACCTGTGGTACTGACCATCGTCAGTCATTAAAACAAATGACTTTACAACTCCAAAATAAAAATTGGTAGATGTATTCAAATTTGTGAGTTCTCACACGTGAACACTTTGGAACAATTTAATATTTATTCCGAAACTAGGAATTATATAGAAATTGATGAGAAAAATGGAAATCCAATTAACGCATAGTTGGATGCAATTATATCGAGTGACGTCTATCAGTGTCATCAATCCGAAACACCCTGTAATAATGCGATGCTAAACCCCTTTAGTAAGTATTTACCAGTCAATGGAAATTACTATCACAAGGCAACAGGACAGATTACATTACAAGTTGCATTGCAAGACCAATCCTAGTAATTAATCAACTTGATGCACAAATTCTTGTTCTATAATAAGTTTATTATATGTCTCTACATGTTTCGAGCACTATGTGCTCATCATCAGGAGGTCAAAATTGTATTATACAGCATCTGGTATCATCACACTCTGTAGGTGGCCGTCCGGTACACAGGTCGAGAGGACTGCAATACTCTCTCAACCTGTGCACCGGACAGCCACCTACAGAGACCACTCACTTGTTTCAGTGTGATGATAACAGATGCTGTTTAATACAATTTTACGTCCTGATGATTAGCACATGGTGCTCGAAACATGTAGAGACATTTAATAAACTTAATATAAAACAAGATTTTGTGCATCAAGTTGGTTAATTACTAGGATTATACTGAGATGCACGGTCAGCAAAACATCAAAATTGCAACACTAATTTTACGATATCTTTAAGAAACATTCCTCAAATACCACTTCCACATTACTTTTTTTAATGACAGGAAATTTTTCCAAAATAAATTATACACCAATATAATGCAATATAAATAAGGCTGAAAAGCTTCAGCTACAAACACAAAAATTAGATACAGAAACCATAACACTAAAACGTACGTGATTCCCAAAAAAGTGTACAGAAGTAATAAAGATCACGTTTCTGAGTACTGACACAAATATTTATGGCAGGCGCAACGACCATCTAAGAGAATTTAAGATTAGCCACCAGTACATCAAGCAACAAAATGTCTCGAACTAAATAAGAATTTCAACAAAATATTACACAAAACAGGAGGACAAACAATAACGAACCACATGAAAATAACCGATAAAACATTTATATTGTAGTGAAGCATGAAGATTATAATGGCCTGCACAATGTGTGAGACCTCACAAACCAAAAAATATATATGTACATTTTATTTTGAGTTTTAAGGTCGTGAATTTTAATGCCTAAGAATGGTGTGCCCGACCGAAATATGTAGCATATATTGATAAAACAGATAAAACTTTGTTGGTGGCTGACGGCAGGTCGGTACTGTCACTAAGAACACTTTCAAACACCAGATCTGAAAAACATCTCAGAAAATACGTCAGTGAAAGGCAGTCTGCGTGAATTATTTCTCACAGCATTACCCCTGAAGATACAAGTGTTCTGACATATTGCAACTTGTCTTAGGGTAAATATTTCTCAAAGTTTCGAAATCTCACACTGCCTTCATACTTAAGGTCAATCAGTTAAAGAAGAGTCGCTCTTAGGCCTCTTGAATCTAAATCATCGAATCTTTGAGACAGCGATTACAAACGAAGTAAGTTCTTAGAGCTTCCGAACTTTGGAATTAGCGATCCAACGTGAAGTGGGGCGAAGTCCTGCCGGTGCGCTGCGTAGCAGTGTTTTCCTTGGGCGAGTGCCACAAACCGGATCGTTCTAGTTTGCTTAGTCATTGTGCAGTGTCTATTGGAATGAAAGCTTGTGTTGTTTGCTCTGCGGAGTTTACAGGGATTAAGAATGGGTGATTTTCATTAGTAACATGTTTATGTGAAATTCTGACCGCCTCTGTGATCTAGTGGTCAGAGTTTCTGGCTACAGATACAGAGGTCCCGGGTTCGATCCCCGGCGCTACCAGATTTTCTGAGTAGTAGTGGGTCTGGAACGGGGTCCACTCAGCTTCGTGAGGTCAATTGA
>Ga0136643_10012044_pt1 | contig 12855 bp, 4 predicted proteins | sample TergutLab28metaG_FD_96883 | JGI IMG/M metagenome (GOLD analysis project Ga0136643, IMG submission 96883) | Labiotermes labralis P1 segment gut microbial communities from Petit-Saut dam, French Guiana - Lab288 P1 (version 3) (version 3) | ecosystem: Host-associated > Arthropoda: Insects >...
ATTTAATTAACACACCAACAAATGCACATATATTCATTTAATGATCTAAAAGTCACACTAAAACACTTAAAACGCTCCTACATGTTTCGATCATACGATCATCCTCAGGAAGCATACATTGTTCCTTGCTAAAGTTATAGTTTAAAAACACTCACTCACTGAGTGCTTTTAAACTATAATTTTTTTAAGGGAACAATGTATGCTTCCTGAGGATGATCGTATGATCGAAACATGTTGGGGCGTTTTAAGTGTTTTCATTAAATGAATAAATGTGCTTTTGTTGGTGTATTAATTAAGTAAATGTAACATAACCCTCAAACAATTTCGACTAACTGCGTACATCGATTCCATTTTTTTGTCCTTGGCAGCATACACTCTTCGTAGTTCGCACGACATTTTCTATCTTTATTGTAAAAGCATTATGATGCATGTCTTTCGGCCTATATGTAAACCTTGAATGCGGCAGTCATGTCTGGGTTGTGACTGGAATCCAGATTCCAGTATTAAAGGCGAATCGGTTTTGGAGGTGGAAGGAATTTCTGTCTAAACGACAGCATTACTTCCCCTTGTCAAACCCACGAAACTTATCTTTTAATCTCGTCACTTCATCTTCGATTTTCACATTGTCCGTCATTCGAACCTCGTTCTTTCACTTCGTGTGCTAACTTTTCTTCTATTGGTTCCGATGGTATTGAAACAAAGTTAGCCTTTCAACCATCCATCGAAAAACACCGCGGTGAGGGGCAAGGCCGGAGGTTCTGTCGTTCTAACTTTCGGTCCGAAAGTTAGAACTACTATAGGTTAAAAGTTTTCTTCTGTTCCGCCAAACTGTGGTGGCAGACAGTGCCAGAAGTTGTGCCTTAGTTCCACAGTGATGAATAAAGATTTTTGGAGTGCGAGAAGACTGCAGCATTGTGACCGCAAAAGCTAAGGAACGTTCAGGTCCAATGGATACACCAGGTTACCGTTCCTCGAAGCTGTAAACCCTCGTGAAGTGTGCTCTGTTTAAAATTGGCTGCAACAGTAAGCAGATCTTGAAAAGCTGACTTGTCCTCAAAAAGGTGCGAGATGCTTAATTTATTTGTTTATATAACCGCTTCGCCGACCCCAGCGGTTGCTCCCTTGCGGGGAATGCGGGTTCGAATCCCACCGGTGGCATGGACTTCATTGTTTTGCGAGTGTTGTGTGTTTTCAGGTAGAGATCTCGTCGACGGGCCAATAACTCGTTCAGAGGAGTCTTACCGATTGTGTGCAATCCGATATGAAATTGAAACCCTCTGGGTGAAGTATCGAATTCTTACGAGGAAATGTTTATGTACATATGTATGTATGTATGTATGTATGTATGCATGCACGTATGTATGGATGTATGTGTGTGTGTGTATGATGTATGTATGTATGTGTGTGTGTATTATGTATGTATGTGTGTATGTCCGTACGTACGTATGTATGTATGTGTGAATATATATATATATATATATATATATATATATATATATGTGTGTATATATATATATATATATATATATATATATATGTATTTGTGTGTATATGTATGTATTTGTGTCTTATGTATGTGTGTATGTATGCATACCACGGCCCATTACAGGGTTAGTGAAGTTTATATTATATTTAACAGTGTTAGGGATAAAAATTGTTTGGCTCTTGAAAACACGATGTTAATTGGTTATTTTAAACTGTACTAGACACAGAGCATTCGGAAATACGAATACAATTTGCACTGTTTTTATATTTTGCTGCAGTCAGTGTGCGAGCCGTCTGGTTTGTCCCTTTACACTACAGTGGGTTAAATTATTGTTTATGGAAGTAAAAACGTGATGTTTGCATACAAACAAAATGTCATGTAGTGCACGAATGTAGAAGCGTGAGCCATTCATTGCATTATAAGTTTCGTTCTTGTCACGAAGTCTGCACATAACTTGTTTCAGTTGTACCGGTATTTTCTTAGTACATTCCAAAGCAAATCTCCGTTTTTATTCTGAGCAGGTTTGTTGTGTGTACAGTGAAGGACTCCTGATGATGGACAGAAGAACTGTCCGAAACATGTAGAATTTTGTTCCAAAATCAAATTTGAGAAATAAGTGAACTTAGTCGGTTTTTTAGTATAAGAATTTATCCCGATGCACGGTCACCTGAACGTCAAACAATATTTGAATCATACTACAAAATAATTGACTTTTTCTATTTTAAAGGAAGTAATTGTCTGTACAGAAATTTGCAAAGACAATGAAATTTAGGGTAATGAAACATTGAAATACATGCAGTATTTGTGCAACATGTGTTTGTGGTACAGTTTGGAATAAAAACGGAGAATTTCTTTGGAATGTACTAAGAAAGGACCCGTACAACTGAAACAAATTATGTGCAGTTTATCTCAGTAATTAACCAACTTGATGCACGAAATTTTTGTTTTACAGTAAGTTTATTTCATGCCTCTATATGTTTCGAGTACATATGCTCATCATCAGGAGGTGTAATGCAATTTTGACCTCCTGATGATGAGCACATGTACTCGAAACATGTAGAGGCATGAAATGAACTTATTGTAAAACAAAATTTTGTGCATCAAGTTGGTTAATTACTGAGATAAATATACTGAGATGCACGGTCAGCAAAACGTCAAAAGTTATGTGCAGACTTCGTGACATGAATGAAACTTATAATGCAATGAATGGCTCACGCTTCTACATTCGTGCACTACATGACATTTTGTTTGTATGCAAACATCACGTTTTTACTTCCATAAACAATAATCTAGCCCACTGTAGTGTAAAGGGACAAACCTTACGGCTCGCACACTGACTGTTGAATACAAAAACAGTACAAATTTTATTCATATTTCCGAATGTTTTCTGTCTAGTTTAATTTAAAATAACCAGCTGTCTAAAACATGTAGAATTTTATTCCAAAAATAAATTTGAGAAGTTGGTGCATCTAGTTGGTTTTATTATAAGAATCTAATGCAGTTGTCTAAAAATTCACTATACCTCTATGACTTTATACGCTCTGTATAAAAAAAAAATATTAGGAATTACAAGTTCTGTTCTGTAAAATAATATGTATTGTATATATTAAGACCTCGTGGTATTGAGAAGAGAAGTCTATAAGACAATTTAATTAACGCAGTTGAGCACAATTGTGTTGCATTCCTATTACTTTAAACCTTGAAGGGTAAGATAAATTGAAGGCAGTCTGTGTGTCATCAGGTTCTCCAATACGCCTGCCACGGTGATCGTGAATGTTATTTACTTCAAATGATTCTGCTAACTCCACGCCCTCTTCAGTTTGTGCCTGTTTAATATGGAAGTGTGCATAATATAAGAACAGTTAAATTAGTATCGCCCATAACATGAAGCACCATGCCATGGGAAAGTATCCTTTTCGTCGGTGGTAGAGATGGGTGTTCACCTTTGAGCAGCGGCTCCTTTCCTGCTCGATAGACGGCCACTTGTACCACTTGACTATTAGGCTTGGCAGCCTCAATTTTCTTGTTGATGTCTTGGCACAAGATCCAAGTCCTGCTATGCCTGATACCGGTATTCTGTGGCCCAGTAGTTAGTCAGTTACTGTAATACCAACCGAAATATCACGTTTGAGTCGGTAATGAAATAATGCATCATGGGTAAATATTACTTATACGTCAGTGACACTCTGAATCTAAGACAAGGTGTCGTCAGGCAAAATTCAGGTTTTCACAGTACTGCATAACATTAAGTTGGGCGGATTTCGTGTTTCGTGTTCGAAGTTAGTAGGTCTAGGAGAGAGGCGAAAAATGCCTCGCAGATCTAATGGGCCTTATACAAGTTAACACAAGTTAGTTGAAGTAACGTGATGACCGAGAAGACTCTCCCTATTTCGCACCCTGTGTCTTCGAACAAAAGTGGGAGGGTTTAACTTAACTCAATAAGGGAAGGAGAGGAAAATAATACTGAAAAGACGAGCAAATGAAGGTGTGATTAGTGCAGCGAGTCTTCGAAATGTTGTGTTGCAATTTTGTCTTCCGTTCTTCTCTTCTCTTCCCTTGCCTTCTTCTTCTTCTTCTTCTTCTTCTTCTTCTTCTTCTTCTTCTTTGGTTTTTATTCCACTCATTTCTTTAGTCACACAATTCTGTAATTTTCTTTTCCCTAAAATTCGGCACAAGTAAAGCTGCGGAACTCATACAATTTAATTTTAATGGCGGTCCGCAGCGGTGGAATGCTCAGAAGGTTTCAGATTTTCAAAGTTATGAGGTAAGCCTTATTTCTTTGATGTGCCATTTATACAGTCGTTTAGAACGCTAAATAATTTCTCCAGATTGTAGACAAAGTATTGCGAAATATCCCTGTGGGTCACTTTGATGTACTGGGTCTTAATTTTCCATTATTATTTGCGTGAAATAAATATTTGTTTCTTATCGTAAGACATATGCATGACAATGCATGGGGAGAGTTTTCCGCGGAAGTAAATTGTTCTTCAGCTCCGGGCGATTCTGCCTTGTATCTGTTTCAACCTTTTGATGGTTTGTATTCCGTAATGCTTTAATACGTTTCTTACGTAAAGAGTTTCCTTGTCGGCCGGTTCATTAGCAACAATAACCCAAATGACTATTCGACTATATTTTCTTATACTCGTCCTGCGTCCTTTCTTTGATGATATTATGTGGTTAGCTGTCCGGAGACTTTAAACGTTAAACTTAACTCATTGGTAAGGATGCCCGAAGGTTCATTATAGTGCCAAATTCAGCTGGATGTTTATCACCATGTTAATTTTGAGAAGTAATTATATGACTGTGAATGGTGTCCAAGATGCAGCACCACTCGGAGTACCACCTAAACACTTGTACCGGACACCCTCCTGAGCCAGTTCCACTTACTTTCTGTCCATATAACTTGACTATCTTTAGATGAATGGACAGACGGACGGATAGACAGATGGGTGGAGAGACAGATGGACAAATATATAATAATAACTACACATCTGTGAATTCTCCTAATTCGCCAGTAGAAAGGAGTGTGTCTCCGTGTTAGACGAAATGCGTGCTACATTTACTTGACGTACTGGTGTAACTCAGAAGAGCTACTCGTTCGGTTTTGCAGCACCGGGACAAAGTGGGCAATTTAAAATCTTAATTCGGTACCCATGACTGAATGCATGCGCCGACAGTCGAGTTTCTAAAAGCAGCTACAAAGGAAGGCTGTTTATAGACAAAGGAGCACTGCGGACCGCAAGCAGCTTAACTGGGAATAATACCTTAACACGTACACTATCTGCTTGTGTGTGTTACATAATCTTATTAAAACACTGACACGCCTAGCTGTTAGACAACCTCCTTCTCTGCTAAGCTTGTTGAGTTGCCTATATCGATAGGAGACCTTCAGATACCCTATGTCGTCATGTACAAGCTGGAGCTCATGAAAGTAACACATTCTTCTTGTGTACTCGTGTCATAAATTTGGAATTGATTGTAAATTGTATTTCGATATCGTACTTCTGTGTTATAAATATGTCTGATTGTAAAAGAAGTGAAGGGATGGTGGAATGTGAGATTTGAGAATCTCACGGCACGGACTTTGAAATTTGTCTTTTGGTTTTTGACACCGTAATGTCTGGGTGATTACTGTGGAGTGTTCGGATTGGACTCTTGTCTGTGTCGTAATGAACCAAGGGTCATATCCCGAATGACCGTAATATTCAGAATTTTAAATATACAAAGTTACGAAAAGAAGAATTGCCTTCTGCGTGGAAGCATATTTTATCATGAATAATGCAAGGTACATTATGGTTTGTAATTTTTTTCATGTCTACGGAGCACCGGAGCTAGAGAACTCTGTGTCATTACTGGTGTCTCAGTTACGGAAGAGCGATCAAAACACAATAATTCGTCCGCAATAGCCTTTGTAAGAAACCGTTTTCACTAGATCTACCCAATATACGAGGCGGGGGATGGGGGAAACGAGGGATGTATTTGAAAATAAAAAGAATATGAAAATTTCCAAATATTTAAAATACATCACCTTTGAAGCCTATATACTTAACTGCAGCAAACTTTACTTTTTTTTTTAAGCGTCTTTAATGTATGGCTGATATTCTTCAGTGTCCCTTTTGTCGGGTCCCTGCTCCCCGCAGCTTTCATGAAATATCGCCGGCGGGGGCAGCTACGATACTCAGTGACACTGCTACAGAGGATGTCTGTAGAGAGATAAAGTTTACGAGAGGGAAAGAAATTAGACGGAATAAAATATGGAAAAAAAGCTGCTTGAAATGGTACAGATTGAGATGGAAGAAACTGGATCTGAAGACAATTTGCTGTATTGATTGGGATTCATTAATAATTGTTTACCTTGACTGGAGTGGTAACACTTAAAATACCTGGAAACAAGTTAAACAATAATTCTGCAATCAGTTTTTCATAATTTCGAATACCGTCGAAACGTAAGATAAATATTTGCAAATATCGGAGTTTTACAGTAGCGACTTACGCAACGAAAAATAAAGGTGTTCATGTTTATTATAATTAGTACAGTCAACACACAACATATAAAACCCAGATGCTTAATTACGACTGGGTTATACTTGGCGACATGTTTCGGCCGTTAAACGGCCATCTTCAGGCCAACTTAGAACAGCACTGTTCTAAGTTAACCTGAGGATGGCCGTTTAACGGCCGAAACATGTCGCCAAGTATAACCGAGTTGTAATTAAGCATCTGGTTTTTATATGTTGTGTATTGGCGGTACTAATTATAATATATATTGATTATACACAACGGGATGGCCCCCTTCGAAAAAGGAGTTCATATTTTCCCTTCGACGCAATATGCACAAACCCATCCACTTTAAAATTGATGTCTGCACTTCAACCGAATACATTATGTAAGAACATGAAGCTCCTTCTCTTTTGTTGTTGTGCGGCGCTGTTTACTCTGCTCTACATTTGTGCCTCCGGAACGCACCAACTTCAACTTCCGGATATTCTTTTAAAGAAAATTCTTTTTTGCGTGGAAAAAAAAATTATTTAAATCTGCCGAAACGTCTTACTCTATACTTAGCTGTGCACGCAGTACAGCGCATAGTGATCTGAGCCATTCCGATCTGTAGCTGAATATCCCGCCTAAACCCACTCTTCCTGAGTTCTTTCCCAATCATGGGACGCCTTAAGTAATTTTGCACTTACTCTGTTAGACGCCGGAGAAATACGAAGCGGTAAAGCAGTCCCTTAACATGCCTCTCCAAACCTTCCTGTTGCGTACGGTATAAGCTGTTCCAAATCCTGCCAGGAGCCCGAAGTGTGATATAGTTAATAAGCGAAGTTCACACAAGGCCTTCTGTCTCTCACAGTTCATAATTATCGCCGTTCGCTACTTCGTAACATTTGACATTAAGTAGCATCGTTAAAACAAATGAACCTACGTAACATGTTCCTCTACCGTCTGCAGTTGCTACGTGCGACATGTCGGTACTGTGAATTACAGTTAATGGTAGTGGAGTAGCGCACGGTTTCCCGAACATCAGTCAAGAACTGTAACAGTTAGGAGTAGGAAACATAAATATTGGAATGATGATCTCGTGGGGGCGTTTCGGGGTCATTGGCTAGGCCACGAGCTGGACGGTCCGCGATTCGAGTCCCAGTAGAAGTAAGATATTTTCCTGTTGTCCAAATTGTCCAGAACAGTGCTTGGGCCCAACCAGACTCTTATTCACTGGGCGTCGGGGTTTATTCCCAGAGGTAGAGCAGCTTGAGCGTGAAGCTAACCACTGATTCTTATAATAAAACCAACCAGATGCACTAATCTCTCAAATTTTATTTTTGGAATAATACTATAAATGTGTCGGACAGTTCCTCTGTCCATCATCAGGATTTTTTTCTTTGTCGCACAGCAATGGTATATGTCATAGAGGTTTGCTGACAGCTTGCTCGTCAGCTGTCAGCAAACCTGTATGACGTATACCATTGCTGTGCGACAGCGAAAAAAATCCTGATGATGGACAGAGGAACTGTCCGAAACATTTATAGTATTATTCCAAAAATAAATTTGAGAGATTATTGCATCTGGTTGGTTTTATTATAATAATTTATCACGATGCACAATACCTGAACGTCAAATTAACCACTGATCTTCATCTAGTTCCTAACTTAAAAATTACTTCAGCTATACCTTTACTTTCCTGTACGTCTTCATGGTGTGGGCTGGGGAAATTTCACTTGATTCAGTGTTAAACAATGTTTTCGAAATATGCCGGTAGGCTGATAATTTAAGACATGAATTTTTACTTTTGTACCGTGCAACTTGATACAATCAAAGTTTATTATTAACCAACGAATGTACAAATGATTGTCTTAAAAAACAATATTAAAATTTACACACATCAGCAAGGACACTTCCAATATATGCAGCCAAATACCCACTGATTTAATAACAAACCGATGAACCATAATTGACTACTTTAACAAATGTAACTTTAGCAACAAATGTAACTTTAACAAGTACGGATAATGAGCTCCCTGAAGATGGTGTGAGTGCACCGAAACATGTTGGAGCTATTTTAATGTAAATTTTAATATTGTGTTTTAAGAATCACTTGTGCATTCGTTGGTGAATACTACACTTTAGACATGAACGTTCCGCAAACCACAGTTTGAAACACATAATACTAATTCCTTATTTTATACTGAAGCTTCGCTTTGTCACTGCAATACAGTAATTTCGAACCGGAATATAAAATCTTTAACACGTGTCTAAATTACCTACCTACGTAGGGATATATGGGATATATGGTATAGGCATAGTTGCTACAGTAGCTATCTGTTCGACATGAGAAATTTCACCCCATACGCTGACACGTGATGTCATTTAGTTAACACCATAAACGCAATGCCAGTAAGGATGCAGGCGAATTACTTTAACCCTCAAAACAGAAGGAGATTGGATGTGGATAATCCTGCAGTAACTGATGCATTATTGATCATGCCTCATTATAGAGTCTCGTGACACTATTACGGGTGACATTACTGTTTGCATGTGAATTGCTGATGTATCTCCGGAGATGGGATGTGAATACAGTTGTACAATACTGCAGCCGCAACCGGTTTTGGGACAATACATTATTAGTCGAGAGAAACTAAAGCCGGCGCGATTGGGGTCTCGAAGATTAGAAGTTGGTTTTAGGCCGCGCGCCTTTATATGCTGGTGCTGATGATCTGTATATACACTTCTCACTTCCGTCCGTCCGTCCGTCCGTCACGCTCTGTGTCTGTAAAACTTATAGCGACAGCGGCTAAATATGATTAAGGGAGTTTATAGTGGAAACAGAAGGAGCGAAAATTTATTACTTGACGCTGTGAGTGTCGGGAATCAATAAAGATGGTGGCAAAATATAAATTTTTGCCTTCTTGTGAGGCAGCTATGTTAAAAGCAGTAATTATTACCGTCCGTTCGTAATACTGAATATCCTGGTAAGTAATTATGTTGATGGTAACGTATAAAGGCGAAATTATGCATTTTAAATATAAAACTGCGGGAAAATTGCGGTTCTTTTGCTGTTTCAAAAATTGTTTGTACGGAGCACAATAAATGGTCTCTGTCATCTCGCAGAGGAAAAATCTGTCGCTTGGGGAGGAACCAGACGCTTGGGGAACTACTACTCTCTCAGTTGTATTAGAGAAGAAGGTTATTCAGGCTTAAATATCTTTTCTGTGTATTTTTCTCAGTAATTCATCAACTTGATGCACTAAAGTTTTGTTTTACAGTAAGTTTATTTCATGCCTCTACATGTTTCGAGCACCATGTGCTCGAAACATGTAGAGGCATGAAATAAACTTATTGTAAAACAAAACTTTAGTGCATCAAGTTGGTTAATTACTGAGATAAATATACTGAGATACACGGTCAGCAAAACGTTAAAATCCTTTCAGTTGTTACATTGAACCACTGATTTGAAATAATGAAGTCAAAAGAAAGTGTGTTTGTGTGTGTTTTTTTGTAGAGAACATCCCGTTGTGTTATAGAACTGAGAGACAATAGTAAACTTATTTGTTTCAGTCACACACAGCAATATTATATTATGTAACTTACTGCCTAAAAGTTTCTGTCTCTGGACCATCATCAGGCCATCTTTACATAAAATGTAAAACAAGTTACATGTAGTGTACGCACTGCAATTAAGTTGTATTGAAAGATGGCCTGATGATGCTGTAAAGACTGGAACTTCTTGCCAATAAGTTACATAATAAACTATTGTGGTGTTTGACTGTAACAAATAAATTTGAGAAAATATGAGAAATAGTGCATTTTATTGGCTTTTATTATAAGAATGCATCACGTTGCCCTGTCCTCTGAATGTCAGTTTTGTTTCTTTAATTTACTTTACTTTACTTTTATAATTTAATATATGTCCAGCAATTAGAAGCGTCCCATTTACACGCTTCTGATTGGTTCGATAACTCTTTATCACTGTGTGTTAACAACACTTTAGCTGTATGTATATTTAATTCAATGTTTTCTATAAGGCTTTTGACGTTTAGGTCAAAATAAGTTACTTTTGTCCTCTACGGCATGAATTGCCAGGCTTTATGGCGCTGGTTAAAGACATTAAGAACTGTACCAAGTTTTTCATGTTTACAGTGCATATGATTATGTAACATACATATCTTGTATCATGGCTGGCTGCCTTTCAGTTTTAAATAACATTATGTTTTGCATAATTCGAATTTGTTGTCCGTTTTATTTCAAATCAATAATTCGTTTTTATAAGACTCTATGGAACTGTTTAGCTTTTAAAGAAAAATATGGTCTTGAATCATAATGAGAATGCTATTGTATATACATGACGATGAACAGTGCCAGTACTTTGCTGTCACACTTGCCCTGAGTAAAATAAACTGGCTAAGAGAAGGTGCGAGTATACTGATATATTCCCGCACTGGCTGTCAATCGCAATGATTTCTCGTACTTGTTACCTGACACCAGACAGTGATTACTGAGATACAGGCCTCTGGGTAGGATAGTAACGTATAGTTCTGCGATAAGTCCCGTAATGGTCTTGTGATTAATGTCAGAGATGACTGGCTTGGCAGCATGTCTAGATTCCCAAGAGGGTTTTAGTGCCAGTGAAAATTACCCCAGTTCTAAGGGCCGTCAAAGATTGAAGCTGGCCATACGTAAGAAATCATTTATTATATGTGGCTTGGAATGAAGAATGACAGCGTGAGAACGAAATAAACAGAAGAAAGTGAAATTGTTTGCGAATGTTACCGAGTATGTGAAGTATATAGTACGAAATATATACTGTGTTGAAGAAGTTACACTGCATTGGAATTTCATCGTCAGAAAATTAAATGTCTGGATTGATTTCAAAACTGAAATGTGAAAAGAGGGAATTGGTTAAAATGGTGATCAAAAGGTTAAGAAACCAAACCAAGAAGATGGTTAAACGTAGCGAAACACCCCAAAGATTTTGGGTTGCGTTTTCCCTAGACGTTTATACAAAGTTAATTCCTGATGGTACCCCCACATAGTATTGGAAATTTAATTTAACGGGTTTCCGAATGAAATCCTGCAACCTGCTGGGTTGTCTACTTTCTCTGCAGGACTGAGATTTAATTTCTGTGTGGTCAGTGTTAGTCCTGACTACTGCCTGGCTGCAGCCTCCGCCCACATTCAGCGCATTCGGCATACCAATTTGTTTTCATTCTCTAACATTTCTAAGCCATTTAGAATTACAAGCTAAGAGTAGGAAAAGAGGCTTTATAGCTCTAATCCTGCAGTACGCTTTACATCTACAAAACCCATTTAAAAGTGACGTCTCCCGTTGCAACGAAAGTCCTCGAAAAATTCATGGCCTATTGTGTGGGTCTTGCTCAGTGTTTTAATGATGTGGGCTTTACGTAACTGAGAATTCTCGTAGTCCAGAAATATTCTCGTCGTCGTGTTAAAATACGTTGGAGCGGTGAAGACGCGCATGTCGTTACTCACGTAGTCTTTACAGTGCATAAGTGGACTTTTGCTTGTCGTATTTCCAGGCGAGTTAGCGTGACGTCTGAGATTCTCCCAGCGACAAGACAGACACTGCCCGGCACGGGAGATATTAGTCTTGACTTTGCATAAACTGATGCATTGTCATTGCAGTTACGTTTTTGTGGTTTGCTGTATTTTTTGTTAATGGATTTTTTTCAGCCGCTACTCATATCTGAAGAAGCCCAAATTTAACAGTTTATTGTGTACGTAAATCGATGTACAAGTGATTTACTGGTTAGGAATCAATTAGCTTTTAGAGCACTGGAGCAGGTTGCGTAATAAGGACCAACAAGTTGCATTTTTGTAATAAAACCAACTAGATGCACTAATTTCTAAAATTTATTTTTTGGAATAAAACTCTGCATGTTTCGGACAGTTCCTCTGTCCATCATCAGACGTTTTTCACTGTACACACAACAAACCTGTATGACATATACCATTGCTACGTGTACAGAGAAAAAATCCTGATGATGGACGGAGGAACTGTCCGAAACATGCAGTGTTTTATTCCAAAAAATAAATTTGAGAAATTAGCGCACCTAGTTTGTTTTGTTATAAGAATTTATCAGGATGCACGGTCATGTGAACGTCAAATTAAACAAGATGCAATTTTCTTTCTTAATTTATTCGAATAATCCATCCTCTACATTTTTCGAATAGAGTTACTATTCATCGTAAGGAGGCAGTTACTGTATATGCAGCATATGATATTTAACATTTATCTGCGATGACTAGCTGCTAATACGATCGTGTTACTCTATTCGAAACATGTAGAGGATAGACTATTCGAATAAATTAAGAAAGAAAAGTGCATCTTGTTGGTTTTTATTAAGCAAGTTAAA
>Ga0136643_10012045_pt1 | contig 12855 bp, 7 predicted proteins | sample TergutLab28metaG_FD_96883 | JGI IMG/M metagenome (GOLD analysis project Ga0136643, IMG submission 96883) | Labiotermes labralis P1 segment gut microbial communities from Petit-Saut dam, French Guiana - Lab288 P1 (version 3) (version 3) | ecosystem: Host-associated > Arthropoda: Insects >...
ATCGAATCAACGTGGGGTCGAGAAAGACCGCCCGTCCAGACCGGCCCTGGAGCCCACCAAGCAAACTGTAAAATGGGTACCGGGTATTTCCCGGGGGTAAAGTGCGGCCGGGGCGTGCTGCTGACCACTCACCCCCTTCTAGTGCCGCGGTCATGGAAGAGTAAAGCTATACCTCTACCCACCCTCTGGGTCACACCGGGCCTGTAACGGGATCACTTTACCTTTACCTTTACTAAACGGAGATGAGTGGTCAGCTTCATATGTTATCCGCTGCACATCCAGAGTAACAGCCCGCGGTTCCCAGAGCCGGCCTGAAAGCTTTGTAGAAATAAATCCCTCGCCTATGCCGGGAAACGAACCACAATTCCTCAAACGTCCAGCCCGCACACTAGTCACCGACTGAGCTATCCCGGCTCTAACATACGTAAGAACAGACGAACAGGTCTAATGGAGGACAAAATACATGGAACAGAGTTATTCATGAAAAGCTGACAGTCGCTCACGATGGTTCCGATAAAGACGATAATGAACTTTCGAGTGTCATACAAGCAAAACATTTCTTAACCACCTGATCCACTACCAACACTGCTCTGTGGAGCTAGTTAGTGTAGCCCTGTTCCTGGAAAGCAGTCTGTGAGGTGTGCACAGCATACATCACAAGCTGCAAAAGACTAACTTGCAGGATATATGTTCTGAGGAGCAGAAACTCGATTTGTCGTCTCTGACGAGTGAAGTGAAGCGCTCTTAGAAGATACGGCCTACTACACACACAGTGGGAAAACACCGTATCTCCAGACCAACACATAAGATTTGAAAAGGAATTTTAACGGCCGATTACAGCACAATATGACAACTTGTATGCACAGTGTTTAATTAGCTTACAGCAGCCTTACTAAGTCACTGAACTAACTCAATGGAGCACAGACCTAATTGCAAAGCTAAGAGCTGCTGAGATGGTCAAGAAATTTTCTGCTCTTCACCGAACCCGAAGGCTCTCTGTTCTAAAACATCGACTAAATATGTTTTACTGAATACTGGCAAGAGTAATCACGATTTTTAAAATCTAATATTAAAAAAAAAATAAGTTCTTCAAACTTAAATACGAAAGTTTAATTTCATATACCTTTCACATTTGCAATTACGGTAATATTTGCCGTATACCATGTTACATCTTGGATGCTTCCCAGTGTATTTTGTGTGACTCCTTAAGAATGGCCCAGCTGGGCTAAAATATGTCAGACTTTAATTAAAGAGGTTTTGGACGTCTCCCAAGAAAAGTGTATTTTAGTTGGCTTTTATTTGTACAAGTAAAGAATATGTGGATATCAGGCAACATTACAAGACATTCATTTTAACACAACCCTTCCTCAATTCTAGTGCTTCCAAAGAGGTAATTACTTTTCAGATTTCACCATAATCCATATGTGATGTCTATGAGGCGAGGCTATTATATAACAAGATTAGTTTCGAAAAATAAATAATTAAACTAAACATTAGTAATAAAAATACTGTTCTACCGACTTCCAAAGAATTTCCGTCGGAAGCCCTAAACCGCTCCTCAGAGCCATCCGGGCTTCCAAACACCCGCTGAAGTATTTTGTGACAGGAAGCGTACTTTAGGTAACGTTGCCGTTTTCCTAGGGATATCTTCGACTGATAAGAAATGGATTTCTCTGCGCAAAATGTTCCATTTTTGTGACAAAAAGTCGCAAGGGGACAATACCTGGTGAGACGAAGCGTGTGCGCTTAATGGTCTTTTTTTCGCTAAAAACGCACAAAATTTTGTTCATAACAATGATTCTTTGGGAGAATTTTCGCATAAATTTTCACGCCAAAAATTTCTTGTTCAATTTCTCTTAGCGGTTCCTTGTCCATACTCAAATCTCTGTTATAATACTGACGCCTAAACGACGATGTGTTTTCAAAAAGGTCCTCACCTTTCCCAAATTTTAATCGGTTTTTATCCTTACAGGACGGCGAAGTCCTTCGAAGTCTGCCACAACCTCTCTTCCCTTTTGAAAGATCTTGTGTGCCGTTGAAACAAAAGAGTTCTTAATGGAGCAACTTCTCCAACACCTCCCTAACAAATAGAAGATCTGACGGCAGATGAAAGATTTTTACTCGTTTCTCAATTTTTATCGTGTTCGAGGCAAATTAAAAATATCGTTTATAAAACATTTTATTTCTCGACACTATGTCAATGTAACGGAGCATGGTTTTGCAGGCAAGTGGAAGTGGGTGCAGCAGTAACTGATATGTTTTTAAATTCGGCAGTCAACGGTCGTCAGGAACTGCGTGCGCAGCTTTGTTATCACCTCCCAATACCTAACACACTTGCCACTGAGTGAGTGAATGGGTCACATTCCGTGTCCATGGTTACGACAGAGCTTGGGCTGTGACTGTGTAACACCCGGGTTTCAATAATTACGAGTTAGAAAAGGATGGGTGGGTGGGTGGGTGGTGGGGTGAGGAGATGCCGCGTCAATATTATGTCATCCCATCATATGACGGTGAAACTATTGGTGTGTGTGTATACATGAACGTACGTACACACACACACACACACACATATATACATATATATATATATATATATAGACACATACACACGAACACACACATATGTATCCCATATATTCCACGTGACATTTACACTTCATAAAACTAATAATACTTGGTGACGAGAACAAATTAAGAAGCTTCTTTTTTACATAAAATTCTTCATTCTTCTATCACTTCGCCTTAGCTACAAATTCTCTCTTCAGCACCATGTTCGTGCCTATGGTCCACACAGCACAAAGGAGAAGTTAAATCCTACGGCGTTCTGTAGTTTAACGTTTTTAGATAAGCAACATAAGGACAAAAGATTCTCATCTTAACGGTGGTAAGAACAGCCCAAACTTACTTCTTTGTTAGCACTGCATTGTACAAGCTAAACAACAAAAAACAGCTTAGAAATGTGACTGTCAGACGCTCCCTTTTTTGAAGCCACAAACAGGTTAGGAAATTTCTACACAGAATATTATAGCGCATTCGCTCTTCTACAAATCTGGAGCAAACAGCTTGTCTTTTTAGCATATCCTAGCAACAGCATTATTATCCAGCATTACAGGAAGTTCGCACATGATAAGAACACTTATGCGAAAGCAGGGACGAGAAAGCTCACGCAAGCAGAAACGTACGTTTACGCCAACTGATCGCTAAAATTGTCTGATCCAAACTAAGAGTAAAATTACACTACACTTTCTCGCAGACTTCTCCAGTGTCGAATTTCATGAAGATTGGTCCAGCAGTTTCCAGTTGCTATACGCGTGCAGATGTAAGGATGGACGCAACTATTTCAATATATGCCGCACAGGAATGCCAACGGTCATGAAAGGAACAGGGTCTACTTCACCTCACTGTCCAGTTGGCATATTTATGCTTACCAACCGACTGATGCTGTTTTGGGAAATCGCTGATTATGGTAAGAATAATACGAACCCTAAGTACTCTGTGTGTACGAAATGCAAATTTGTTGAATCAGGTGACGCAGATCAGCAGCACTGCCCTTGTAAGGGTCAGAAGAACACAAAACTTCTATTCAGTCTTACGTAATAACCGTGCTGCGCACTACACGCACTGATGTAATTCTGTTGCAGCGTTGAAGTTGTGAATGCAAATGAATATGTATCACTTTTCCTCTGACAGGTTAATTTATGTACGCGAAGACGTGAAGGAGTGGGGTGTTACAACGACAATGTGATGCCTTGTGTTATCTGTGTTGACACGGCGTCTTCAGCTGCGCCTCGGTTAGCTTTACGGTATCTGAACTCTGTACGCATTGCCCTCATAATGAACGAAACGTAGTGTCAAGGTGTCTGCCTGCACCAGCATCAAGTCACACACAGTATGTAATAATTGGATTTCTCTACATCCATGCTACTCGAGTATTGCTTTACTTTCCTCTGCGAACGAAGATGGAAATAACACGCGTCAGAGAGATTTCAGGTACAATAAAATGTGCACTCAAAAACGACCTACAAAACCCGGAAAGTCGCTTCGTGTGTCTAACACAGCAGAGTGTTTCTTGACAAGGTGAATCTCGTTCTCTGGTGCATAAATTCCCAGACCTTTATAAAGCTTGAAAGTTTACTGCCATGTTCGCAAAAGTCCGCCACTGCGTCTTAACTTGCGCCACAACAGTTCAGTCAGCACTCTCCCACACAACGTCCCTAACAGCCACTGTCATCTTTATATAATTTCCGCATTTAAGGCTTAGGTCGTCCAAGTGGTCTCCTACGTTCAGGACTTCCAACAAGTTTATGCATTACGTCAAATTTTTCATGCAGGCCACATGCTCCGCCCATTTCGCCCTATTTAATTTCATCATCCTAACTACATCTGGTCAAAAATACACGTTATTAAGTTCCTAACTATGTAATTACCCAGCTCTTATTACTTTCTCCCTTTCCTAAACATCACTACCATGTTCTCCGACAACCTGAATCCGAACTTCTCTTTACGTGAAATACCCAGTATCACGGACACAACAGTTCACGGTAACGGCCTTAATGTCAGTGAAACTGTCAAAGAACTCCCAATGGGTCGTGTCTCGAACACAACTCCACTAGTGGCAACGTTTGAGAGAGAAGATTATAGCCCAATAATGTTGCTTACTTTAAGACTACGAAAACTTTGAGATTTATGCTGTAACCTAGTGTTGTTAAGCAGTGAAATGAATCAGACCATGATGGGCTAGGCATGTGACTAGAACAGGGAGAGGAGGAAAGCATACAGCGTTTCTGTGGGAAAACCTAATTGAAAGTCCAACTGGAAGACCAAGAAGCAAACTGGAGGACAATCACACCCAACTGCGAATTCTGGCACTACTGGAGTTAAAACTGAGGATTTTCCTTCCAAAGTGTTTCTGCAATTCTCATCATTAATGTGACAGAACTTCGAACTTCAGAAGTCGCATTAATTCGCGTCCTTGTACTAATCACTTTAGGGACTGTTAACTATAGTTCAGTTACAAATCCTTTGTCCTCCAATCTACAATCTAAAATATGAAAACACAATTGTAACACCTTAACCAGAACAGACTGCACAGGAGAACATCTCGACCTAAAGAAGTGAAGCAAAAGGAGGAAGAAAATTTTTGCCTAATGAAGAGCTTATAATCTTCAGTCTTCAACAAATATCATTACAGTGATAAAATCGAGGAAAGATGGGCAAGGCACGTAGCAAGCGAAAGGGTGATGATAAATTATATAATTTGATCGGAGAAGTGAAGATAACATTTGCAAGACCGAGGTGTGGATAGCAGCACCATTTTGAAATAAATATTAAACAGTTAGGGTGTCACGTGTGGACTGGAAGCATATATCCAAGGTTAAGGTCCAACAAAGTATTTTATGCACAGTGCAATGATTCATCACGTTTCCTAAATGGTGAATAATTTCTTGACCACATGAACTACTCTCATCTTCTGAAGGAGACTGTCCCATGGAGTTATTTAACGTATTCTTTTGTAACGGCTTTGTTACACTCAGCAGCAGTGGGTTATCCTTCATGCAAACCAATTTAGCATAGTAAAAATTTATAATTTATATTAATATATTTAATATTTATATATTTAATTAATATATTTAATTTATATAATTGTACTTGCCGGCTATGCACCTCTAATATGATTGATTAACATAACGTTCACGAGCTTCTCCAGGTCTAATTCACAAGAAGCCAAGCATTAACTTTATTTGTCGGAGTGCTTCCATATGGTTGTGTTATGCTGCAATGTATACATGATCAACTGCTTCTTCAGCTGCAGCTTTACCTCGCAGCTAGCATATTTCTTCGGCCTCAGTGTGCAACTCACGGAGAACAAAGTGTCTCTTAACCTCTATCTTCACTACAGCAATCGTCGATTATTATCAATTACTACGACTCGGGCTTCACTCTTACACTCAATCATAATAAGCGCGTAATATATGGTCAATGCTCAACCTTTCCTTGGTCCATGATGTACATGTGTCAATCCACAGTCTCTTTCATCGGTCATTGATTTATTCTAACGGCATCCCGAGAGGATTGCTGAAATCTAGTTACGCTATGTTGAATTAGATGCTCGGTGCTCCTTTGTTTATTGAGCCCCCGTTCGTACAACACAGAGAACAAAATATGTCTCAATTATAAACAGTATTTCTTCGGCATCTTTCAATGGAGTGCTGCCATCTGGTTGTGCTGTTGTATTTTACTTATAACGCTGAGCTGTTTCTTCGGCCTCAAAGCGAAGCTCAAAGAGAACACATAAGTTGGCACCAACAATTGCCATGGCAATCTGAGTGAAATTCAATCTCTCACTAGTCACAGGGATTATACAAAATATATACAACGGGAAGTTTACTATTCGCAACTAACGTGGGTTTAACCCTTTGGCGAAAGAAGACAGGCCTACCCTAAAAGTTCTCCGGTTCAGAGACAAGCACAAATTCCACTCCTGGATCCAAAAGGGCAGGTTTCATATCCATACACTTGTTTATAATCTGACTAATGCAGAGCCAGTTACCTTTTGAAACACTGTGTTTTAACAGACGACGAGAGGATAGAATAAGTTCAGTGTCTACGTGTAGTTAATATCTTAATAAAAATTACATACTGTTCCGATGCTCAAATCGGGCCTAGGTCGCCCCATTGTTGAGGTTTTTAGGTCAATCACAATCACACACATACCCGGTAGGACTCCCCTGAACGAGAGAGCAGTCCGTCGCAGAGGCCGCTACCTACACAATACACAACAAACGCAAGAGACAAATATCCATGCCCTCAGCGGGACTCGAACCCGCGATCTCAGCAATCAGGCAGATTCAGACCTACAACTTCAACAGCACGGCCACCGGGATCGGCTTCGATATCTATTACTTACTTACTTTGCCTATCAAACCTCTGTGCGGCCTGTTTACCCACTGCTAATCTTTCCTTAACCTTTGCAATCACCAGATAGTGGTCTGTATCACAGTTAGCTCCCCTAAAACTTCGATATCTATTACCACACATAATTTTGGTATCGCAAATTAAACGCAGGTCATGTCGCTCCTCTTTCATAAGTCGGTGTTCGCTGTGTTGTTAAATAAGAAAGTATTACACTTTGGTGGCCTCCAGCACCTTCAACTTCACACCAGGTGGGCGAAAATCCACCAAACAGTTCAAAATTTGAGGTACGGTAACAGACAGACGGAAAAAAAGAGTACGGCAATCGCATGAACCCACTTTCGCATTACGGGACGAAAGATGAATTTCTAGCTCACAATTAATACTCTGTGCCTGTATTACAAATACAAACCAGTTAATTTTGTTTAGGAAATGATCGCTGTTTATTGTGAGAATCGCACAAACGACATAAATACACTCTGAGGCAACGCATAGAATTTTCAGTGTTTAAGGATATGGTACAAAGAGTATTCACTCTTCTTAGATTATTTCAGAAGGGATGTATTTTAATTACGTGCACAGTAATGTTGCGCTCCAGTTGCAAGCACAGCAACCACAAATGAGGCACGCCTCTCTTACCCTGAAAACGAGATTTCAAAACTTTCTTCTAGAAGCAGGTTCAAACCTTCAAGCTACATCCCTGAGCAGCAAAGTAACTCTTACAGGTTCATGTTTCAATGAACTACCTCGTAACTTAGTTTAAAGAACATAAAACAGCCTGCTACATAAAGTACGAGGTAGATAAATGATTAAACCCAGTCCACAAAGCGACTTAACAGTAATTCACAGTACCAGACTCGTGTTCCTGTTACAAAGATGAGGCATACAAGATTCTAAGGGCAGGAAGTCAGAACTTTCGTCGTTTACTCCTCATAGTTCCAGCTGTTGTTAAACGCTAAAAACGCATAAAACTTTGCATAATCGAAAATGTAATTAATTTTGGCCTAATGTTAAAGGAATTTATCTTAACGAATACAAACCGAGTTCTGAAAAAGTAACACTTTATAAATCTGAATAATACCAATTTTCTGGATGTATCCTTTGAGGTAAGAAACCTAATACCGTGGGGAGGGTGTAAACCCTAAACGGTCGTCTAGGAAAAAATGATTATTAAAAGTACACTTACATGTAAGTTATTGCAAGAAATATCAGGATACGCTGAGAACCCTAACCACATGCGTGCCAAATTTCATACATGCACAGCTTGTGGCTCTGTAGAGAAATGCATCTAACTTTGATAAAGTTAGCAACGCTAAGATACGGCGTACAGCCCAACCTCACAATAACAGCCTTATGGATATGACGTCGCGTTAGCTTGGTAGATAGTTACCAACATTTCGGGTAACACGCTGTCACTTTCTTGTCTACCATACTACTTGGCGTCACGTCAGATAACAGCACTACTGTTAGAACACCCGATATATAGAAAGGGTAAGAGAACAGGCAGGCCGCAATACGAAGGGTGGGATGAGCTAAAACCCCACCCGCTGCAATTCATCTTTCAAAGCTTACATCCGTGTGCATTTACCTGAGTGAATCTGGTATCCTGGCATGCTAATATGTTAACGTACACCCGCCCCTTGCTATACACACATGCTCACGCGTTCTGGACACTAAGTCATGCGAATATCACTGACGTTCGTCCGAAAGCTCCTATATAGTAAGGACCAATGAAGTTCCAGGTCCGGCAATCAAGCCATTACGGCTCTAGTGGTACAGTAAACCGCATTTCTCGCATGACGTAACATTTCACGGCGCGATGTAACAAGACAGAAGACAGACCTACACGTCATCATGACGTCACTTTGTCATATCATCAGGTGTGACAGCACTGGCTGGTAAAAACGTAAAGCTGTCCCTGTGCGTATCTGACTCAAGAGTATGGTAGTAAATGCATGCACTAGCTCGTTTTAAATAAAAAAAAAAACTCTGCGTATAGTATGATGAATAATGAATAATGCTCAGTAATAAACCTTTAACATGTCACGCCAACAGTACACAGATTGCCAATCGCTCTACTTTCGGCGTGACATATACAACAATATTCATCACATATATACAATATGTAACCGATGCCTGGACTCCACTTTTTTATACGTATAACCTAATAGTAATTTTATTCTACTTTTTAAACATTTAACGTCATTAATATTCATCTTATAAAGACATGCCAAAAGCTTTAACACATTGCCAGCTACTGCATGACCAAGAGTGTAAACTTGCGGAATCCCACCCAGTAAAAATCACATACGGTGAAGCCATATGTATTGCATTTTACCTTATTTTAAAACACTATACCGAATGTTATGACCGAAACATGTAGCTGTTCTTAAACAGAGGCGAACAATTGTGTTGGTCGGAACATTAATGGCTTATTACAGGGCGTTCTATAAACACACCGGGATGATCTGATAAAATTAATGAATAATGGATTGGAAAAGATGCAGAAGGAAGTAGTCGTGGCCTGATGTCAGTCAGGATCCCCACATTTGCTTGCAGATTGTGGCTAGTCACAGAAAGTCTTAAGCACACTAGCCGGTCTGCGGAAGGGGATTTGAAATCGGGACCTATCTAATATGCAACAGGAATGCTACTCACACGATGTTCGGTGTCTAGCAGGCGCAGTATATATATATATACATGCATACACACACACACACACATATATATATATATATATATATATATATATATATATAACTTCCTGCAGTATAGCTCTCCTTAAGAAATTGACGGTCGCTTATTTGTAAAAAGAAAAATTCCTTTTTTTTTATGTAACTGGGAAGTTCATTACTCCGTTCAAGAAACCCCGCCATAGGCATCTATCCTCCTAAAAACAAGTGGATACAGTTCACACCCTCAAATCCTATTTTTATGGGGTAAATTATACTCCCACTTACGACTAGTTTCACGAGTTGTTCCCTCCTGTCAGACTTCCGACTAAAACGTGTGCCACTCTGGCCACGGGACTAGGTGTGTTTTAGATTCCAAAGAAGAAACGGACTGCCCCCTTGCGTACGTAACCAACAGCAATGTTAAGACTGCTGTTTTACTCAGGCTAGAGAAGTGAATGAGAGTTTGGTTACAGCTGAAAGATCATAAGGTCCTGTTTAAAGACAAGTCAGCTAATCACTAGACCCTACTGCCTTCTAAACAAATCGCACAGACTTCAAAGCTTGTATGCAGCTCAACTGTTTCTATACCTTACCAAACGGATCCCAGCTCTCCGCACGGAACGCAGGAAGGCCGCTCGATGCACCGCCTTTGAGGAAGTATCGCGTGTTCAGATATTACACAAATATCTTCATGAATAAATACAGGTATACGGTCCATGCAGTCAAATCAACAGATTTTAAACAACGATATACCTGGTGGCCGTTGCAGTAATGCAATAATGTAGCCTTCAGAAGCCTCAAATTTACTAATACCAATTCAGTGCCTATCCCACAGAAAACGAAGCACATAGTAATTATAAAGACTAAATGGTTAAAGCTGTTCAGGGAATTAATGGCTATTCTATGAATCATACGTAACATAAATACACTGCGTCGGCAATACGCAAAGGGATTTAATGCAGAAGCAGGTGGTGCGTATGTCGAGGGATCAAAACGTTGCCGGAACTCAGGCATAATTTATTTGTCAAAAAGATATGTTTGAAACCTAACCGGCACATACACACTTGCTACAGCGGTCCTGCCATTGCTGGAAGCACCTCTGAAGTCCTTTTTCAGTAGGGCTGCGAGACCTGCCGTCGCGTCATGTTTAACTTCTTTTACAGACAAAACTATGAACTCTGATTCAAATCTTGAGTCTCAGGGAGAGCCATATGTCGCACTGAGCGAGATATGGGGAATACGGTGAAAGGTGGGTAGTCAGAAGTTGGCTGTTCAAAAAAATGTCTGCCCTGCGATGGAAGTGTAATAAGGCGCACTGAATGGTGCAAGATCCAACTGTGTCACCATTTTCGGCCTTTTGCACCGAACGCAAGTCCTCGAACTCTTCAGAACCTCGATATGAAAAGCGAAATTTACTGTCTGTCGTAAGGCATAAACTCGTGGTGAATCACACACAAACTATTGAAAGCAAGATAGGCAATATACGTATAACGTAACATTGTTGCAGTGGATAAGCAAAGAGTATTACGAAATCTCTCTCTCTCTCTCTCTGTGTATGTGTGTGTATAGTTGCATTAGGCATCCAGCACGCAATGCGCATGTGCCATATTGTCACTTGTGGCCTGACCCGCCCTACATTTTCCACTTTATTTCATAAAGTAATAAGTAAAGAAATAAAAAAGTTATTGAACACAAAATGTGTATTTCGAGTTTCTTTACAACATTTCCCTGAAACATTTTTTATTCTAAGAAGAAATGAGAGATATATGATCAAAAATGTATATTGGTCTGTACGTAAAGTACCCTTTATTCTTGTCCGATTTTAATGAAACTTGGATATCTCGACAGATTTTCGAAAAATAATGAAATATCAAATTTCACGAAAATTCATCAGTGGGAGGCGAGTTGTTGCATGCGGACGGATGGACGGACGGGCGGACATGACGAAACTAACAGTCGCTTTTCGAAATTTTGCGAACGCGCCTAAAAAACGATGAGCACGCCCCTCTGCTGATATTTGACAAGCCAGCCTTTTTCTCTGGGCTGAAGTACTGGTGTGCCATTTGGACGACTCACGGTTCGTCTCACAGGGTCGTATACAAAGATCCAAGATTCGTCCCCAAGAACTTTTTTCGATAGGCGGTTTGCTTCTTGCGTTGACGGTTCAAAGAGTTCAGCAGTATTGCCACTCCGCCGATTGCGGCACATTAGAATTACTGAACCAATTCTAACTTGCTCCCAAGGCAGCGCACAATCTACACCTCAAATTCCAACCCCCTCGCTTCAACAGGAAATGCGGTTTTCTAGATAAGGGTAACTTTCAGAAAATTTTTGATCCTCCTATGTACAGTTACCGTTTTGCTTTACGCATGTCGCAAGCCTCTTACTTGCAAAGCACTAAGCATGTCTCGAAAGGCCATTAAGTACGATCCACGGGTCATACGTTGTACATGTGGTGCTTGAAGATGCTTCTGTCTTATAAAGAACACGTCGAATTACTTGGTTTCCTGACTTTGTCCGTCCTTTATTACAAAAGTAACACTAAGTTTCGTGGAATGCATCTGTTTTTGGCTTCACGTCGGTCCGTAAGCCAGTTACTCAGAACAACTCTTTCTGTCCGACCCAAAGGAGTGGGTATCACCCATCTTTTCACCTAAGGAAGGAAACAGATCCAGTTTCCGGAACTTCTTTTTTCATACAAGCACATGGAGACGATGAAAAAAACCAAGTCAATTTACATACCAACAGTCGAACTCGGTTATAACGTCATCGAAGGGACCGCATAAATTGTGTCGTTATAAACGAGCGTCGCTCTAAGTCAGGTGTATGGTAAAAATGAAGGAAAAACATTTAAAGAAAAACTACAGGCCTGCAGGCATATTACTTAATGCTAACGCTACAATCTACTTCAAATTTAAATTACAATTACAATTTATAAACAATAAAAATTACTCTTCTATAATTGTAAATTTCCATAGAGGTTTACATTAAAAATACATTAACCTACGCTTAAAACTTAGGAAGAACAAAATTCATCGTGAGAATTGAGGCGCTCACTGGTACATTGTCACTTCTCTGTTGCTTAAACAAATAACGCAATGCGTTACTGACGTCACTTCGTTCAGGTTTCAGAATCTGTTCCAACGCACTAATTTTGGCTCTGTTTTCCCAATAAGTTTAGATCGTACAATTTACAAGACCAAATTCCGAACACAATTAAGCTTTCTTTTTTTTTTTTTTCCATTTTCTGTGTGTCTCATCACTTTAA
>Ga0136643_10012047_pt1 | contig 12854 bp, 8 predicted proteins | sample TergutLab28metaG_FD_96883 | JGI IMG/M metagenome (GOLD analysis project Ga0136643, IMG submission 96883) | Labiotermes labralis P1 segment gut microbial communities from Petit-Saut dam, French Guiana - Lab288 P1 (version 3) (version 3) | ecosystem: Host-associated > Arthropoda: Insects >...
ACGAAGATCTAAAACCCTTCTGCCTGTCGGTGACACAAATTTTAAACGCTAGAATTTATCGGCCGGCGGAAATTCACAGGTAGATCATTGGTGTGTATGGCGAAGGTGCAATGAACGAAAGAAATGTGAGGAAATGTCGTGTGTTCAAAGAAGGCAGGAATAATATTCACGACGAGGAACGAAGTGACGGCCATCTTTGTTCACGGATGACTTGAAAGAAGAATTGGATGGAAACATTCGAAAAAGCAGGTAATTCCAAATTTCTCGAACTCTGATCCACGGGAATGTTACGAAATACCTGAAACCCTTGGCGTCGACCTATCCGACGGAGGTATAAACAAGCTGGTCCCACGATATGACAGGTTCCTAAATTTACGTTGTGACTTTATGGAGAATTATTGTGATATAAATACCAAGATGTTGCAATAAGATATTTTCAAAAAATCTGTTAAACTCTCTTGACGCCCAACGGCTCTGACTTTCCGTACGCTTTACGTAGACCTTAAGGAGGGCTGAATATGTGTCTAAGGAACGTTTAACTCCGACGCGCAGACTAGGGGCAGTTTATCTGGAGCCTTCTTACCGCTGACGATGTCATTCGACAGGCTCTTTGCTGCCGTTATTAATGTTTCTCACAACTTCTATGTTTATCTCTATTTCTCTTACAACCTAACAAATACGACAATGATTAATGGAGAGCGATGTGATACACCGAGGTGTCCTGCCGTTAAAACATGTCAGCAGGCAGAATAATTCAAATTCCCAAGAAACTTGAAACGTTCACATATGTACCGGGGTGCTGATAAGTCCTTAGCCCGACCAGGAAGGAAACAAGCTCGGAAGCATATCAGGGACGTGCGCGATTTCAACAACATCGAAACGCGAGCTGTCATCAAGTTTTTTTTTCCTGCAAGGCAAGGCGCCGAAGGAAATTCACGTCATTCTGACAGAAACATTAGCTTGTTTCCTTCCTGGTCGGACTAAGGACTTATCAGCCCCCTGTACAAAATATGAGGATTATAACATTTGAAGTCCATTCTATATCAGAATGATGATTTCGGAAATATTTTAGGTAACAAATATTTTAGGTAATAATCCTACTCTAATTTGAATAAAGGTAGACCAACTTGATGACTTTGCTTTATTATGTCAAGTATCATCAAGTTGGTTTACCTTTATTCAAATATCAAGATAATGCACGGTCCAATACGCATAAAATCCTACTCTAAGTTTAGGAATGTGTGAACCGTCTGAAAACAAACCTGTGGAACTGCTGACTATTTGGTGCGAAGCAGTCCTGTCTAGATGGACTGTTAATGAAATCTGGAATTCAAACCTCTAACTACACATAAGTTTAAATTTGTGTTTTCGAACAGGTTTTGTTTGCTCATTTAGTGAAATACCTAAATTCACGCGTTACAGTATTCTTTGAAATTGTCAGCGATTTTAATAACACTGTCTACAATTTCTGCAGCACGTAGTGCTGGTAATGCCTCTTCTACATATTTTTGGTGGTTTCGGCTTCAAAAGACGCAAAATTAGTGTTCATACTAATATATAATGCCAGTGTAATGTCCACACGCAATTCAACAGAAAACCTCTGAACTGCTGCCAATATCCATTCAGTATTAGATTCCATGGCTGAAGCGCTCGCACGAGTTTAGCTTCTCGGAAAAAATTTCTTTCCAGTCATCGTAACTTACCACCCTGTTCGTTTGCTTATTCTGTCTTTCACTCCCTTTCTTCCCCTTTTTTTTCTTTCCAATTCTCTTCCTTTTCCGTCATCTGTCCTTACCCGCCAGTTTCTTCCTTCCCCTTCAATTAAGATATGGCCTACTACGCAGTATTAGCTCTTACCACAGTGCCTGTGTGTTCTGCAATTACAAACAAACGTAACATGTTTTATATACTATATAATATATTGATTATATTTTGTGTATTCCCGATCTTTGTTTTTATTTCATAAATGTCCTGAACATCAAATCACGAGCTGCAGCTTTTTGTCATGTCAAAGTATTTGAACAGCCTTTCATTTGCATGTGTATTCTGATTTTTTACGTTTGCATTACAAATTGTGATCCCCCCGTTATTACTAATACCTTCAAATACATACATACGGTAAATATGGAAGTACCATTAAGTGTAGGCCGTCCATGAAATAGGGGCTATGACACCTGGCAGAAATTACCAGCATCGTAACGTGGGGTCCAGCATTAACTGTTCACATAAACTGAAGGAAGGGACATAGAATGCCTTGTCGATCCTGAACACGGTATATGAACAGGCAGACCTGCGAACCAGCAGTCTTGGCCCACATGTATCTCTTGAGTCATGGAACAAGGCATCGATAATACACGCGTAAATGCTCTAGAAATGTAAATATTGTTTTTGTAGTAGACCTGGGATAGCGTAGTCGGTAAAACCACTTGCTTCCGGCTGGTCGGTTCAGGGATCGAACTGGCGTAGTGAAAAGGGACTTTCTCTTCTCCACACTCGTCCAGACCAACCCTGTGGTCAAATTACTCTACTGTACAATGGGCAAAGAGGCACTTTCCCAGGGTACATCGGTAGGGAAGTGGCGTTGGCCACACACCCCAATCTAGCGCCAAGAGTAGGAATGGGTAGAACCACACCTCTACTCCCACCTGTGCCTGAATGGTCTATTAAGGAACGGGTTTTCACTTTGCTTAGGGTTTCTCTTTCGATTGGAGCCATGTATGAAATATTAGTACAAATTGTGCGAACAACTAATTACAATACTAACTTAACTAACTAATTAAGTAACGTACTTACCACTCTTAGCTTAATAAGTCAGTGGCACAAAGTCCACTTTAAGAAGCTAACATTTCCACACATTTAATGTGTATTGGACCGTGCATCTTTGTGATAACTGAAGAATAAGAAGCAACTAGATGCTAATAAGTATAATAAAACAAGATGTGGCTTCCAGTTGGTTCTTATTCGTCAGTTCTTCAGTTCCACAGATATTCAAGGAATTCCTAGCATTTTATGGAGGTCGAAGCTTCGATCTTGTTCATAACAGCTTGCCAATTTTACCTATCCTGAGCCAGAAGAATTAAGTTCACGCCCACAAATATTTAAATTAATGAAAAATTTACTCGTAGGAGGCAAACCCTCGAAATGGGGTAGGATTCTGTCATGACGTTGATAAGGGTGCGCCATAATGTTACAGCTGGTGCGGATACGCACCGACAGACCGGATAGGTCACATTACGATTCAGAAAGTGCAGTTTCCCCGGCCAAAACAATCCAACCGCAGCAGTTGCGGAGGCCACGCTGATGCCACGTGTCCGCCAACTTGAACGTGTATTTGACTACAGTAATTGAAACAATTATATGAGGAAGGCGGTGTCACAGGAATAGACGGATCTGAGTTCAATTTATGGGTAAAAGAAGGACAGAACTCCTTTTTTACATTTTCATCAGGGTATTTTTCAATTAGGATGAATTCAGAGAACTTTTATAATTACGTGCTGTGGACTGTTGCATAATTACGGACGCGACCATATTACCGCAATCTTCAGGGGCCAAAACATTTTGGAGTGAAAGATTCTGAAGATGGATGCAGTTTTCCTGTCCGAAACATCGTAATTATTTACCAGTCCACATAGCACATCGTTCCCGAAAACTTGTATCTGCATCAGTACCGCTGTGAGAAACTCAAAACTCGCAGTTTTTATTTTCTTCACATCCCATCTTCTCATGTACGTCGTCCTTCGCCTTGTTAACAGTGCCCTTGTTGCTATGCCCTTTACCTTTTACATTATTCATGGATCATTTATCCCGCAATAGAAAGAGTCAAAATCATACAGATTTCCTTCTCACTTGCTTGTCTGACTGACAATCCAAAGCACACCGGGCATCATTGTGAAGGCAAAAAAAGAAGAGTCTTATCGTGTCTGGCCGTGACTTAAGCAGTCGGATCGCCAGTGTTTGAATCTGGTATCGGACCTCCAATTAGTGACACTGATTCCGTCTGCTATGGTGTGATGTGATACACTTGAATGTTTACCACCCAAATGGACTGTAACAGGCCTTCAAAATTCGTTTTGGATATCTACGTTTTAGTTACATTTCTCCCTCCCATCCTGTATATACATATCAGACATTCACGCGTTGTTTATAAACTTGCACAAGAAAAGCGAAGATGAACAAAAATAACTTTCTATTAAATGTTGACCAGGTGTTTTCTTTCATATCATATTGTGACAACAACAGAAGGCTGTTCTATTGTGCTGCGATCTGCATTTGACCGTCTACAGGAACAGCAAGTCATTTTATAAAACCCTCCCACTGCTAATCACTAAGAGGTGCAAAGACGATTTCTTTATAATGCGAAAGATTTACATTTACCTACTTTTTTACTTTCATAGGGCCGTGCATCTTAACATTATTTCTGTAGTAAAACCAACAAGATACATCAATGTATCAAATTTATTTTATTTTGGAATTACACTCTACATGTTTCGGACGGTCTTTCCGTCCATCATCAGGAGTTCAAGACTGTACATACAGCAGCAGGTGTATGTCAAACAGATAATGCTGTCTGTTTGCTAGCAAGCAGACAGCAGTATTTACTTATATGTCAAGCATTATACAATCCAGCGATACATAAACCGCAGTTACAACTGATGATATTAATATTTGTTATTCATAACGTATGCTTGCAGGAGTACTTCCAGGTTCCCTTCACTGAAGTACTGCTTGTGTGTCCTAGATCTTTGCCACTAGTTTTAGTATGAGGCTCCGTTCATATGAATAAAGCGCACCCCCGTCCATTTCCAAAGTGTAAACCAATTTTAAGTGACATTTTGCAATGTCCAAAAACAGTTGTTTCTACAAGTAATAAACCTTGATGATAACTCTGAATATGTTTTTCCAAAAGTTGGTATGTCGGTAATAATTGTAATTATTTAGGATTGAACTGCACTTCGTAGGCGTGGCTCCCGTTTTAAAGGAAACCTAGATCATTTAACGACAACTAATCAAATAACAACCATCACCATTCTTCATCAACTACATGGTGTGCATCCGCTCTGCCCCACAAATCAGGTCCAACAGTCACTTCGCTGGCAGTCGAACGAATATGAATTCGCTTCATTCGATGTTGCTGTAGTTCCTAATATGCTAGTGTCTTACTGCTTGCAGCTGAAGAACATGACCTTTCCTGTAGCTGTACCGAAAGGGCACTTAATCAACCACTGCCTCTTGATACGCCAAAGGTTTTCTCACTAAGGGACAACTTGTAATGGCCTCCGGTTCTATGTACTCCGTGGCATATCAACCAGCCCTCCGCTTTTGAATCTTTTATGTAACGTTGAGGGGGCTTTCACACTCTCCAATATTATCGGTGTTGGTATCGGGGGCACTAAAAGCACATGGGCTCTAATCGATGTCCTTCACACAGTCACACATATGTTAAAAATTCCGTTTTAATATACCGATATCGACGCGAACGTTGGGTGGTTCGATGGAAATTCGCCGATAATTTATCATCCGATATGTGTTAGAGATTTTCAGCATATGTGCCTAGATTGTTGCAGACAGAAATCCACTTATCCTGTAACGATTACATACCAATTAAAATGTTGCTCTTCTTGTACTCTTTGTTGTCACCAATATGAGGGAGTGGAATTCTAAATATTATTGAGGGTATAAGAGGAGCTTGATCGGATGACACATTCAGCACGTAAGACTACTTTTACCTGAATACGTGTACTGAAAGTACAAATTATGTTAACATCTAAGCGTACAGAAGAAAACCAACTAGATGCTACTGAATGCTTTATTGCACTTATAATCTGCTCAACATGTTTCGGGCACTTATATGCCTATCATCTAGAGCTCGAGACTATACTTGTGTTATTGACGCATATGGTGTGTAAAGCCTTGGTTGCTGGTGGTGGGCACCAGCAACCAAGGCTTTACACACCATACGCGGCAATAACACAAGTATAGTCTCGAGCTCCTGATGATAGGCATATAAGTGCCCGAAACATGTTGAGCAGATTATAAGTGCAATGAAGCATTCAGCAGCATCTAGTTGGTTTTCTTTTCTACGCTTTTACTACGATGCGGGACACACATACATCAAATTTACGTCAACATCTATTTAAGTGTGCAACTGCATAGACAATGCGAGTGAACTGTTCTTCTTTTGTATCTACCTTTCTTTTTCAAACTTACTTCTTCATCCAAATCTATAAACAGAAACCCACTGGAGTTAGGTCTGGAGATTCAAACAACTCTATCTCAGTAACCGTTCAAAATTAAACACATGTTCGTGTGAACTTTATCTGTCACCTTCCGAAATATTGCATCATCCTGTACATGCAGAGAAAAAACGAAAAAACACAACCCTGTAATTCTTTTTTGTAAATAAACAGCATACCGCCGCAGTTTTTCAACTTTGTCCATTAGGTTTTAAGAATTCATGTACATATAATTGCTAGTTTCATCTAGAAATTAAAAGGCTATTTAAATGCTTATCTTTTTGGTACGGTTCTCAGTCGTGGCATATCATAAAAACCACGTTGCTGGCCACAATGTTGGACAGTGTTATACAGTAAATGACTAGTAATGATCGAAGTCGTTTCTTGTATTTCGAATAAAAATTCGGATAAGCTTAACGAAATAAAGGAAGTTACCCGTTCGGGAGCGAATTTTAAAGTTTCCGTACCTAAAATAACCTCGTTAACATCGGAATGTGTGAAAGCGCCCTTATGGCGAGTCTGCGCTTTTAGTAGTTATGACTTGCACATGTCCACCAGCGTACTGTACAATTAAAGTGTGTAAAACTTGTGTGTCAGTACTTGTGGTGAAATTCAAGCGTTATCTCTCAGGACCTCGTATCAGACAGGACTTCGCTCCTTACCTTTCAGGACTACACAACAGGCCGGACTTCGAAGCAGAAATCTCTAAATTTCCCATCGTATTTTAACTGCACCCACGTCGTTCATGTTCGTCCAAATCCTTTTTCGACTCCTTATTACATTTACCTCAGTATTTAACCTACTTGATGCACAAAATTTGTTTCACAATAAGTTTTATTTCATGCCTGTATATGTTTCGAGCACATATGTTCATCATCAGGAGGTCAAAATTGCATTACACAGCCTTTGGTATCATCAGACCCATAGGTGGCCGTCTCGTACACGAGAGGCATGAAATAAAACTTACTGTGAAACAAATTTTGTGCATCAAGTTGGTTAAATACTGAGATAAATATACTGAGATGCACGGTCAGCAAAACGTCAAAATCCTTATTACATATTTTACATTGGTGTCCACACGCACTTCTTAAATTCCTCATTTTCTCATCTTTCCTTTCATCATGCCAGTATGCTCTACAGCCGTATACACTGCAAGACACTTTATTTCGCCCAAGCAAGATATACCTTAGACAATACTTCCGGGTTGTTATATTCTTGTCTGTAAATAATTTTGCATTATTATTTATTGCATTTATTTTACATAAATAAGCCCATCAACAAAGTGCTAACGTCCGAAACGTGAATTTTCATATGTAGTCTCCCAATAATCCAAATCACAAACCATCCGCTCGACCTACACGACAGCCTCTTTACCGCCCTTCGGGACACAACGCAATATTGACAACCTTTTTAGCTATTCTGCAGTTCTTCATTATGTGTAGATGCCGCAAGCAATTGTTTCTGTTATTATAATGAAGCCGAAAACAATAGAGCCCAAATACAAAAAAAAACAGCATTAACCGAGATCTTTTGTAATGGAAATTCGGTGCATTGTATGTAAATTAGAAAGTCAATTTTTAAATATTTTTATGAATTTCGTACATTATATAGTACAATGACAATAATTTCATATTTTTAGACATGTATAATATTTTATCTATATTTTGTTAGAATTGATGAAATTTGTTGTGAAACACACCAACAGTGTAATGTATGAGATTTCTGTACAGCCAGTTGAAGGACCAGGATATAGGGGCTGTTACTAGCAATAGGCCACAGTAACACTCCATAGAGAGGCTAGAGCAAATATGCACCAGTTATAAAATATTGTACGTTGTCTGTTCCAAATATCATCCTTCAAGCTGTGTTCTGTAAAATTTTACACTGGCAGGGTTGTGACATGTTAAAAATACGAATCGAAATAAACTATCAGTAAAATATGACGTTCAGGTGACCGCGCATCGTGATAAATTCTTATAATAAAACCAACTAGTTGCACTAATTTCTCAAATTTATTTTTGGATTAAAACTCTACATGCTTCAGACAGTTCCTCTGTCCATCATCAGGAGTTTTTCACCCTACACACAGCAATGAGATATGTCATACAGGTATGCTGACAGCTTGCGAGCAAGCATGTAGAGCTTTAATCCAAAAATAAATTTGAGAAATTAGTGCATCTAGTTGGTTTTATTAGAAGAATATATCGGTAGAAATTTTAGGCAATTATATAAACTGGCAATACAATATATCAACAAGTCGATTTTTTCTAACCTCTTATAGTTAGCAGTTACACTATTCGTGGATTCGGCAAGCTTGGACTCCTCAGGGAAAAAAAGGCTGAATTTCGAAGGTCGGATTTTATGTTTCCTGGTTATTCTGAGAGTATTTCAAAACAGTAGAATATGTTCCTGTATTGTATATCTCCCTGTCCACACAGCGTTATTTCTCGTCGTCGAGGGATTCCCTGGCGGCCGCCTATGTGAACCGGGCTGCGGCCGTGTCTTCTACTGCTTCCGAGCTGGATCTGAGTCGCAAAACGCGAAGACGCGACCTGAGAGGTCGTCTCAAGCTGCCAGCCACCGTCACGCTAGCATCATCCGGTTGTAGCAACGAGCCGCCACTAATCGGACACTGGGGACACCGCGGTGCATCGGGCGGTGGACCAGGTGGCACGGGTAAGCGTGTGTAGTTTATTACCAACAGCAACTGTTTGGACACCAGATATAGCGGTGGAATTGCTATCCAACAGCATGAGATGGAGAGGTTCTTTTTGTAAGTATTCACTGCTCGTACTATGAGCGCGTGACGGTTTAAACGTTGGGCATGATGACGAGGGTAGTTTTGCATCACTTGTCATTAGCAACCACTACTCGGAAGCTGAGGATACCAATGCGCATGAGCAGTCTGACCATGAGGCACCGGTAAGCTTGTGTCCTTGTTACCAACTTGCTGCTGATGTTTTTCACACATTGTTATCTTCCGCATCCGCCCGCCCGCTCCTTCGCTTGTCCATCTGTTCTACCTTTGGCAGCTTTGCAGTTAGTTTGAGCTACCAGCTTGTTTTCTGACAAGGTCTAGTGTCGTTCCGGAGAAATACATTGCCCTCTTCAGCCGAGTGGTTCCTTGGTAGCTGTGAAACCTTCGGCCAAATTTTGGTTCCTGGCTGGAAGAATAACTCCCTTAACGTCCGTTGTTTCCAAGAAGACCCTGGTATATAATTATACTGCACACCCCCCCCCCCCCACCACAGAATTCTTTCACAGAAAATGAAGATGATTCGAATTTTAAATATGTTAGGAATGCTTAGAGCTGTATAAACTTCATCACCACCACATAGCTTAGGAATATTAATCAAGTAGACACTGAGCCTACCATAAACCCTGACAGCTGCTACTCTCCCTCTTCTATCGTTTAGAACGTTATATACCATTAATCAAATTTTTTGAATAAAGTGAAATCCCGGCATTCGTCTGTTCTTGGGTTCAAGCTTTGGCCCTTAAGATATTTTCGTGTACTGAGTTTTGAGATGAAAGCTGAACCGTTTTGAATTATGAATTACATGAAAGGTTTTTAATTTTTAGTTAGAAAAAATCCCGTATTATTTCTCCAAGAAACCAAGACAATTTTTGGCCTGCGATCTCTTTAATTTTTACTCGTTCATGTCTAAGCATGGATGTTACAACTCTATGAACACTGTAAAATTAGACTTCAAGAAATTTAAGCTGTCTTAAATCCACATTTTGCTGCAGGGACAGGTTCCAGCAACCAGAATGGTAACTCATCATGTAACGGGGGTGACCGCTACCAGAACCGTCGGCTGGGCTCTTATCCTCGCTTTAGAGCCGGCACGCCCAACTGGTCCTTCGTGTTTGACCCAGCGGGCCGCCTCTGCTACTACTGGTCCATGGTAGTGTCACTCGCCTTCCTCTACAACTTTTGGGTCATCATCTACCGCTTCGCCTTTCAGGAGATCAACGGTCAGTGGCTAAAAATTGCATGTTCGGTAGACGTCACCAAATATACACTAGTCGGGCCCGTTTTTGTGCCTATCCCCGACTTCGATCAATTGTTACTGTTATCGTGGCCTTGTGTGTTAGGAATTTCCACTGGGAAATCCTATCATTTTATTATATTAAAATAAATTAATTATAATATTTGACACAGAATTTACCTGGCACATTTTACGCACAGCATTCACAGTAATAATTAATGAATGACTAAGAACAAAATTATTCTACTTCCTACTGCGGGAACATGAGCCTGGACAGTGTGTAGTGTAACGGAGCCTTCATCCGCCCTTTCATTAGAAGGGCGGTCAACATGATTTCCCTCATGTACCGTTTCTTGGAATTCAGGAAATGTATGTATACCTGAATTGATTACTTCAGACGCTAGCTCACTCTGCACGCTCAACAGCTAGAAGGGTGGACTGCATCTCAAGGGAAATATAACAACATGCAGAGTCGTAGAGGGTAAAGCCAAGACAAGGGTGCGTGGGAGAAAATAAATTAGAAAAGGAATTCCGATGATAAAAATTAAATTAATATTAATTTACGAAAATACATGTTCGGTACTGCGCTTTATTTGTATGTCAGGCATTAATTAATAGTTATATCGTAGCTATGTTCGGGATTGATTTGCGGCATGATAATGTAATTTTATATTCTTGTGTATTTATGCCTCAGGTTTGTCGTAAATTGTGTATTGGGTGTCTGGACTTAAGTTGTATCGTTACTTCTCCGATCTGAATGTGAAAAATAGTTAGTGCAGGTAAAGCAGAATTTATACTTCAAATATTATTAAGGAATCGACGTGAAGTGGCTTTCTAAATACCCCAACCGCGACTGGCTTCTCGCGCTAACGTGCCATTACGGGTCGGTTTCCAAAAGGTGGGATGAAATATGAATTTAAGTCTCGGATGAGTCAGTCCCGATACAGCTTTTGTACACGTAACAGAACTATACCTAGATAAGCCTTGCCAGTTCTTTCATTCTGTGTAGCCACAACCCTAGAGCCCAAGTCACGTGATCAAGTTTCGTTTGAGACGTGTCCCGGATCCAATTTCCAGAGGTCTTGTACTAAATTCTGCTTGTGTGCCTCTCGTTAACGCCGGTGAGCTGCTGTGCCATGACTCTCCAAAGAGCAGATTTTAAAACTACGATAGCTGCCTCATAGTTCCTGGCTAGATACTGCTGTGTTATCCTCACACCAAGGTTCTTGCCTGCTAAAGAGCAGCTAATTTAATTCTGAACGTCCCAGTTTGTCCGTTGAGTGGGATTACGGAGTCTGGGGTCGAAATTATGACAGTGAAATATATACACAAGGTGCCTTGAAGTGCTTGGACTCACACCAAGAGCGAGTTTTTCACACGAAAACAAAGAAAAAGGTTTATATAAACATATGTCCGGAAATGGGTGTTTTTTTTTAGTTTAATTAAAAGAGAGCGTCCAACAATGGATACCTTAACTGTATGACATTTCACTTACAGTTGACACAATACATTTACATTACTTGTTCCCAGTTTAACAAATACTGAGTCCTTGTTCTTTATCAAGTCACGATTCAAACAAACGCTCAAAATATCTATTGCTTCTGAATACACCAGAGATTTGAAGTGTCCACACAGATAAAAATCTAAAGAATCCTTGTCGAAAGGTTGTCGGACTGCATCACTAAAACTAAATATTTGCGGACATTAATCGATATTGAGTTTTTCCTTCGTGTATTGTGGAGGGACTCGCTGCTGGAGCTTTTCGAAGCATTTAGATAACGCTCTACAAGCAGGTTGGGAAAATGCAGCCGGCTTGAAATTCTACCTCCCGTTTTCCTGATTTCCCACGGAGCTCGATAGAAGGAAGTTATGCAGCAGCATGTTTATAAGTAACCTCCATAAAGTTTCTCTTCTCTCCTGAGTCATTCGTAAGAATTCATTTTGTTGCCCGGCCAGTTTCATCACGGGAAAGAAAACGTGTAAAATTTTACAAATGTGATTATTTTGTAATGTATTCTTTATTAATTTCTCAGCCATTACCTATTACAAGCTCTGTTTTTAAAGATCTGGAATTAACCATAATTAATTACAAAGAGAATCTCTGCTGTCTCCGGCCCTGTATCATGAGAAATAACTAGATGGATTATCATGAATAATAATTATTAATTAATAATCTAGGCATTCGTTACGGTATTGAGCCGGGAACAACATGGCCTCTATGTACACAGTATCGTTACAGATACACCCCCTACATATGCGCTTCGTATCTGAAGATGCTCTTATCATGAATTCCAACGCCCTCCGGTGGATGAATATACCCAAACATAAGGTGCATTAAGTGGTGCACCCTTGCCTCTTTCTCCGAAATTGAGTATGCTTATGGTTTGGCGTTTATTTACTCTTATTAAAAATTAGTTTCTTCTCATCTTTTGCCCTTCTCATCGTGTGACTAAATCGACTGCTGGAATTGAACATTGAAGTTCGTAAAAATAACCCAAAATTTAAGTAACAATTATTAAAACTGGAGTTAATTTTGCATTTAAGGCATACATAATATGCAGACCTGTTTCAGATAGCATCGTACATTTTAATAACATCTGCACTTTTATGTTATTATTAGTTAGATTCA
>Ga0136643_10012048_pt1 | contig 12851 bp, 7 predicted proteins | sample TergutLab28metaG_FD_96883 | JGI IMG/M metagenome (GOLD analysis project Ga0136643, IMG submission 96883) | Labiotermes labralis P1 segment gut microbial communities from Petit-Saut dam, French Guiana - Lab288 P1 (version 3) (version 3) | ecosystem: Host-associated > Arthropoda: Insects >...
TAGTATAGTACAGCCTACTACACACCTAGCCTGTTGCTTCTAGGCTACAAACCTGTACAACATGTTACAGTCCTTAATACTGTAGGTAACTGTAACACGATGGTAATTATTATAATATTATGGGACCACCGTCGTATATGCGGTAGGTCGTTCACCGAAACGTCGTTATGCGGCACATGGCTGTATTTACTTACTCTGATTCTTGGGTTATTTAACGACATGTTTATTCAAACGCGAAAATAACAGCGTTGAATGTTAGTAGTGCGATCTCACAATATCAATGTCTGCAGGTCACGAGGTCACGCCCAGGTCCTGCGCGTGTCGGATGGTGTACTGGCTAGGTTACGTCACGGCGGTGGTAGTTATGGCCGCATACTCTGCTACTCTCATCTCCTTCCTGACAATCCAGAACAAAGAGCCCCCCTTCAAGACGCTGGAGGCGCTCGTTGCAGACCGTTCTTACGAAATGGGGCTGCTGCGCCAGTACGTTAGGATCATCAGACATGTAAGACTGCAACCATGTGTCCTACTGTTACAGAACACAGGGTTCCGGGAAGAATATACGACACGCACTTTCTTTCAAACGCTTCAGCCTGACTGAAGAGGCGCCGATCCCGGTAGCGGTACGGTCGAAGGCCTGCTGCCACTTGATTGCTGTAATGGCGGTTTCGAGTCCCACCAAGGGCACTGATGTTCGTGGATGTTCCTCTCTTGTGTTTCTTGTGTGTTGTGTAGGTATCGGCCTCTGCGACTAGCTGATCACTCGTCCAGAGTTGTCGTACCGAGTGTGGCGTGTCTGAGTGGGACCGTGAAGCCTCGACAGTGAGGAACCCCTGGCCAATTAGGGGCTATCGCGCTGTAAAAAAATATCTAGCTTTTTCCACTCTATATAATTGTACAAAGTTGATTGACATACACAGATACAAATCCCTCACGGTTATCTCAACATTCCTACCGCACCGGCGTTATCTGAGTCGTTCGGCAAATGAAGACTTCCATATTTACGTGTAATTCGTTAACTTTTCACAGCCGCAAAATGTAGTTAACGCCATCCAACGTGACAGTCATCAAAATATTCTAGTGTTAATGGCTTGAATTTAACGAAGTAACTGTGATGTCTAAATAACATTATGCTCCATTCTGCAGGATACAGACCATGGGATCACAGATGATATATACGAGAGAATGATAGCTCCAGACCCCAAGAATATTGTGAATACAAGCTTGGAAGGAGTACAGCGTGTCTGTGACAGCAAGTACGCCTTCTGGACAAGCATAGAGGCTGTGAAACAAGTAGGAGACGCGGTGGACTGCAGTATAGCCTTCTTAAAGTACAGATACAGTTTAAATTTGGCCATGATTCTCACTAGCGGGAGCCCTTACAGAAGTTTGATTAACTACCAGTAAGTTCTTGTTTTAGTAGTGGATACATTTTGATGCCTGGGGTAAAAATAGAATTCTTCCGAAAGTAAATTCTGTTGTAACATTTCACACAAACTAACTCCATCGACCAGCAAGCAAATTGCCTGAAGGCTCTCTGCCATTCATTACAGCACGCCTTGCTCCCCCTTCGGAGACCAATGACTGGAATCCACATCGTATTATCCCATTTTTAAGATCAGTTTTATAGTACTCTCCCATCTACATCTAGATCTTTCAATACCTCTCTTTCCTTTATATTTTCCAACCTTTTTTTTCTACCATGCGTGCCTCATGCCTCCCCAGTTTTATCCCCGTTGAAATTATCACCCTCATAATGTTTGGTGAGGAGTACCAACTATAAAGCTTCTAACCATGCAAATTTCTTCTGCCTGCTTTCACTTCCTTGATCTTAGATCTTGATACTTTCCTCAGCTCCCTGTTCTCCAATAATCAGTCTTTGTCCTTGCTTTAATCTGACACTAAGTTCCAAAACCATGCACAATAACAGACAAAATACAAATTTGTTTGTTTCAAACCCTTTTTGTACAGCAGGCAGAGAGACAAAATATTCTCAGAGCGACAGGTAACTAACGTTTCCCGTGTTCTACACCTTCTTTATGAGTAAAAATTTGATTTCTTAGTGGCGCTTCAAGTACTAGTTTCTCTAGTGACGATGCATGAACACATCACAAAAATTAATGCCACAAATAAATATTAAGATACTCTGCAAACAGCGTGAATGAAAGAGGCCACTTGGAAGCGAAGCGTATATATGACGATAATATTAAAATTGCAAAGTACAAGAAAGGGAAGAATTGTTCCTTTGTGCGCCATAAATGCATACGGTGGATTGGAAGCAGAAGTCCTATGAATTCCTGACGTCGGCACTTTGTGAAAGTGAGTGGTCAGCTTCACGGTCTGGCCGCATCGTCAAAGAAATAGTCCCCTGTACATTGAATATGATTCCGGGCGGGCCCTAAAGCTTGTCTGGACGTTTTCAAATAGAGAAAAAAAAAGTACTTTTCACTGCCGGGAATGGACTCGCGATAGCTAAGTGGCTCACCCCATAGCCTAGACACTATACTGACTACGCCATCCGTATTCTCATTATGGTCTTGTAGTAGGACGAGAGGATATGGGCTGGACTGCTATGACTCAATACATAGATGGGTGGCAGGTTTTTTTTAACGCGGCAATGAACCTCCCGGTTTCATAAAATGCGGGAAATTCTTGACAATATGCGCCAGCCGGCTTCGTTTACCGACATTATCCCTTTGTTCATTTCTGCCTTTCTTTGACTTTAATTTCAAGATTGTCCGACATAGCCCGGCACAATTTCCGAAACGACGACTACATGATATCGCTCTTCCACAGAATCTCGATGCTGCAGTCTGTCGGTGTGCTGCGGAAACACAAGTTGGACTCATGGCCAGCCCTCGTGCCAATTGCAGAGAACACGTGGACCAGTGTCAGTGTTGGACAGATAAAGCCACTGCTCACTGTACTCTCAGGCGGCATGGCTACTTCTCTGGCACTGCTGCTGATAGAAATTGCCGTCAGATGGTGGAAGAAACAGAGTCAACGCCGAAACGAGTGGTCAGGCCAACTCAGCAAGCAGCTACACACAAAGCACTTGTTTTTCCGGGTCTAAGGGCAGCGCCATGTGTATCTTCATGGGACCTGCCAGCAGTGTGAGAAGCACAGCCATGTGAATCTTCATGGGGCCTGCCAGCAGTGTGAAAAGAATGTTTCGACGTATTAGGTACCACAAGGTCTTCGGGAATAAGGAGACCGGAAAGTGCATTAGGGAGAGAGGATATTCCTACAGCACCAGTGCATTCGCATATTCATCACACTTGGCAGATGTTTTCTGGTTAGGGCTGACATCAATGTTTCTCTACTGATATGCTCGGTCCGAAAAATCCCATTAACCTTTCATTACACGCACTATACCAACTGTACATATTTCTATCCAATAACAATCAACCATCTTCTCTTTTCACTTCACCGAGTGAACAGTTTGTTTTTGGCCACTGGGGAATAGTACCAACTATGAAATTCCTCATTAAGAAAGTTCCCCATTTTTAAATTTAATATATTCCATATTCGTGCATTAAAGCAATATTTACACTTACGTAGTGAACAAAAAATTTCACACTGGTAAAACATGCTTTAACATATAGTAGTATCACCTACATGTTTCGGTCGCTTCTGCGACCAACAGCAGGGTGCTATTAGACGTATACTGATAAAATACAAAAAAACTGAGAAAGTAAAACCACTACATGTTACAGGGATTGTTTCAAGCGCTCCTTGTGGTAGTAAAATGTCAGATTATGTGTTATTAAAAACAGCTAATATTTACATTGTTGTTAAAAACAAATAAAACATGAGTGTGTTTATGTTTTTCGTTAATTGCATAAGTTGACACATTACGTGTAATGAAAACAACATAGCTGTAAGTATAGATCTATCAGTTACAATATACAAAAAAATTGCATGTTCGGTAAAACGGTTGTCAGTGTAGGTACATATATGTTAAATGAGTAAGGATGTGTGCCACAGAGGCGATCTCCCTGTGGCGCGATGTTCATACCAGTGGCACAAAAATACGTTAATTCGTTATTCGGATGGACAGACGCGCCGACACAAAACGTTGTCTGATGAAATTAAGACAAAGGGTAATGAGGAGATTAAGCTGATTAGCCACATACAGGTACAGTAATTAAAATTAAGTCAGCGTACTGTACGTGGCCAGGGACCGCGGTGGCACAGTGGTTAAGGTGCTGTGCTACAAATCGGAAGGTCGCTGGTTCGATTCCAGACGGTATCATTGGAATTGTTCATTGACATAATCCTTCCGATCGCACTATGGCCCTGGGGTCGACTCAGCTTCTAACAAAAATGAGTACCAGGAGTATTTCCTGGGGGTTAAGGCGGCCGGTGCGCACGGCTGACAACCTTACCACCATCCTGTGCCGCTGTCATGTAATCAAGGAACCTTAACTTCCTGGAACCCTCTGGGCCTGTCCAGACCTGTAACTGGACTGCTTTACCTTTTACTGTACATAGCTTGTGTGGCCGCCTTGCCATTGCTTTAACAACAACGTCCTAATGGTAAGATTTGTTTCGACTCGGAAAATAATGTGGTTGAAAAATGGCACGACCATCGTATGATCTAAGCGGAGGCTTCGAACTACCATGCATTGTTTTGGCACATATGGAGCAATTACTTATCGAAGTGTTCTTTTGTAGTACGTGTAAATAAATAATGGAGGCATTGTCACCGCTAACCACAACTGTTCGGATGTATAATTATTTACGCTACCAACCCCCGCCCCGAGTTGAGATTTCTCATTTGCATCATTAAAAGTGGTTACTTAGTTAGGAATTTTATCTACTTATTCACTAACATGGGGGACCGCGGTAGCACAGTGGTTAAGGTGCTGTGCTACAAATCGGAAGGTCGCTGGTTCGCTCCCAGCTGGTGTCAGTGGATACTTCATTGACATAAAATCCTTCCGATCGCACTATGGTCCTGGGGTCAACTCAGCCTCTAACAGAAATGAGTACCAGAAGTATTTCCAGGGGGTAAAGGCGGCCGGTGCGTAAGGCTGACCTCCAGGCCTGTAATGGGACTGTTTTATTCACTAACATACGTTTTACCCATTCTTCTGTCCTTTAGTTCTTTTCACGTTTAGTTCAATATTTTTGTACGTGACAAATTTGGAATATATAAAAAATATATAAATAAACATCACATTAAGAAAAGCTCCAATTGAACATGAAATACAGGTAAACAAGCTACATTCGACAGAAACTCCGCTGGCCATAGGTTGGGGAATTCTCGCCTACAGAGACTCTCAGGAGACCAGAGAACACAATTAATCAAGAGAGCCAATAGACATTGCCCAGAACTGAAATAAGCACTGACATATACAAATATCAAGCGTGCTCGACACGACTTGGAAATTCCAAATTGGGGTTATTTCTGCATCCGAACTTCTCTGTGAAAACCTTTACTTCCGCTACATAACCAATGTATAAGACCGGTGTGGGATAGTTAGACCATCGAGCGCAGACGTTAAAATGAGTTGAATTTATCACAGACAAGTCTTACCTTCACTCCTCCATACGCCTCCATGGGTTAAAGCTTTCTTTTTTTTACTTGCGATTCTATAGCTCATTGATTGCTACACTCACTTCATGGAACATAACTAATTTATAGTTCACTGGTACCTGAAATACTTATGTGGAACAGAACTATTCTATAGCTCCCTGATTCATAAACTCACTGCGTGGAACAGAACGATTCTATAGCCCACTGATTCCTATAATCACAACAGAACGATTCTATAGTCCACTGATTCCTATAATCACAACAGAACGATTCTGTAGCCCACTGATTCCTATAATCACGACAGAACGATTCTATAGCTCACTGATTCCTAAACTCCTTTCGTGGAACAGGCCGACCCAAAGCGCTCTCCACATAACACCATGAACATTTTATTTTAATGCCATCTTTCAATCTAGGGAAAATGTTACTGGTCGAAAATGCCATATAATATTATAGTTCCGTCGTCTGGATGGACTTCACAAAAGAACCTGTGACATGAAAGCAAACTGAGAAAATTCTATACATCAAAGACCTGCATTACACGATTTCTATAGCGGAAGGCGATAAACCATTTGCAATTTGAGGACCAATGCTATAGCTCAGTGGAGAGGACGAACCATTTTATACCCAGCAGAACTGACGTCCATACCTCTGTAAATAGCAAAGTTTCTTCTATCACGTTTGTTCACCAAACTCGTCCTTCGGTGCTCCTGCTGGGAGCTGTTATTATAAAAGGCCTGGTTCAAAAGTATCCGGATTGATGCTGTGAGACAAACAGTATTAAACTTACCTTGATCAATAACTAATCCCCTTCTATGTAGATCCCTGCTGCGTGGATACACTTATTCCAGCAGCTCTTTCACTGCTAGAAGTAACCCCCATACTCCGTTTTTTGGTATCCCTAAAAGTTGCTGCGTCGCCCTGAATTTTATAATTACCGCATCTTCAAATTGTTTACCTTTCCAGGCGTTCGTAATTCAGGGGAAGAACTAAAAGCCACATGGGGCAATGACGAGGGAGCTTGGCATGATCACTAAGAAACTCCTCGTTCCAAAGCTACTTCCCTAAAGTTAGTCTTCGAACTGCTGTCATTAAATCATGCATTTTTGCTCCCACTTCGTCATTACTGCTCGACGAAGGACATCCCCAACAATCGTTATCTTCGATGGATGTGCGCCCATCTTCAAAGCGGCAAAACCAGACAGAAACTTGCGTCCGGCTTATAGCCTCATATGGAAACACAGACTTAATCATTCATAAGTTTCGATTCTCGTTTTCGCGCGTTTTGTGCAAAATTTGATAGATACACAAGTCTGAATGGCTGCAGTGAGGACTAACTGATTGAAGACATGTAGCAATATGACCAGACACAATAAGAAAAGTTCGTCCCAACATGACGTCCTGATAATTTTTAGTCACGTCTCGTACATCCCACCTTCCGCTGTGATAGTCACACGGGATGCTGTCGTGATCACGGATGTGGACCTACACGTCATTAAAATAATGCGGCGCAGGTCAAAATTGCACTCTGAAATTGGGTGCAGAAGTGCAGGAAACCAGACAAGCAGCACGACATACCTTCCAGCCCGCAATCAACTCTGCGCTTGTTATACTAGTTCCGAGCGTCTGCGGTATATCATCCGTGGACGCATAGTCTGCATGTGTTGTTGCGATGGTTTGTGGAGTGAGGTTGGTAGATTCCTAACCTCTAATAGTCGTTACAATTAAATACTCATCGACATGACACGCATTACAACATGAGATGGATACTGAATTTTCGCTAGATAATTTTCCCAGTGAATTTATCTACGATATTGATAATAAGGATTCCAGTGGTAAAAAATGTGCTCTAATTCGAGCTAACCTCCAAAGTAAGGAAGACTGCGAACGCTGGCTGAAGGCCTATGAATCGAAAACCAGAACAAAGTGGATTGTTGCGAAAGTAATTACGACACCATTCAGGTATGAGAGGAGGTTCGGTTTTTAATATTTCTGTTAACAGGGTAATAAAACAATTTCATGTGCTTGAAAAACTGTTTTACGATCGCACACCACTAGTAGTAATTTGTTTTTCAACGGTCCGTACATTTTTATAGTGTTGTGCTTAGTAAAACGTGGGTACAACTTTAATACCCGGTTTATACCCCACAAATCGTCAATCTTTGAAAAACATCTACAGCTTGACACATGTACTTTGTGCTGTAGCTATTCCCAGTTGTCATAACATGCGAGGATATTCGTTTCTCCAAATTACAGCATGTTGGTGCACCAACTTTTGAGGGGAAAAAAAGTTTACATAACAGCTGCTGGTATCAATCACATTAGTATGCCAGAATGGATCTCTGCCCCTCACCTGCCTTACATAACTATACATGCTAAGACAAGAAGACACATACATACATACTATTCACATGCTGGTTAAAAACTTACAAACTTCATGACTATTTTTTTTTGTTATTTTAAGTTTATATTGAATTTTGTAAAAAGTGTGTTTTAAGAACTGGCTGGAACAATTGAAATTGAGATGTTTATATGAGCTGACTGTGATAGTTGCAAGTAAATTATAAATTTCTTCACAGAATGTGGATAGTTTATTGGTTTAGATGTGATCCAGTTATTCCCACCCTTAGAAAAGAAATTTGCTAAAATGGATGCCAACTGTAGATGTATAAAATGACGCCCTGCATTTCCCTGCCATATGAACTTGTATGTAAATCATTATTTCCCACTTCCTAGGTCAGTATTTCACAAGACATGGATGTGCCATTTAAGCAATAGGAACAAGTCCAAGGATTCACAACGCTCAACAGATTGCAAGGCAAAAATTGATATAAAAGTTAAGAAGCTTAACAGAAATACTAAACGGAAAGATAAATATTTGAGAAGGGACCCTCCATTAAGTGCCATTATACACCTGGAGCTTAAACACAACCATCACGTACAATGTGACAGTGTGTTAAAGTATCTTAGAATAAGCCAAGAAGTTACAGAAGAGTTTGAGTGCTACTTTAGGGATGGCCTGACTCCTATTGAAGCATGTGAAGTTCATGAAATGAAAATTAAGCTTCGTAATAATGCAGATATTAATCTTGCTGATGGATCTATAAATCCATCTTTGAGAAAAGTGTATCATTTATACCATAAGTGGAGAAGAGTAACAGTGGCAGGGGCTCAGCCTATCAATACCAATTCAAGTGAAGTCAGTATGTCAGAACAGCCACTAATAGAAACAGGTCACTGTATGAATAACAACAGCAGTGACATGTGCTGATTCATAAGTCTCAGAACAGTAGAATGTGCAGCACTTTGAACAGATGGTTTCAATTACTGCAATATCTACACAGTGATCAAATGTAAGTACAACACTTAATAGAGTTACTAGGAATGTAAATTGCTTTAATTAATGTTAATACAAACGCTACAAATGACAGCATAAATTTATTTTCAACACATAATTGTAATATAAAATGTTAGCACTAGCTAAATGTGGGTGAAGAATGGAGATTCAAAGTTATTCATCTTCACCATCACCAGCACCACCACCACCACTGCCTGCTGGCGCTTTAGGACCACCTGCACGTTTTGCCATAATGATCTGATCAACCTTCAGGATGGTACTAGTTGCATTTACAGCATATTTCAAGCCCCAAAATTTTGTTAAATACAGATCAAGAACTTCTGCCTCAACCACATCCATAATGGCAGCTCCATCTCCCTGAAACATATGATAAAACATTAAGATCACCAGTCTTTCATTTCAATCAATCCTTTGTATACTTTCAGAAAAGAAAACTTCTGCTTTCTTAATCAGCATACAATAAGATAACTGTGGCAAATCAGAAATGAATAGGTGCCTTTAATTTCTGAAATATATAACAGTACATTTTTCTAAATAGCAGCTTGGCTTTTATTCTTACATCAATATCAAAACCATGGTTCTTCTTCCCTTCTTCATGTGCAGCATACAGTTTTGAGATCACTTCAGTGGCTTTCACTCCTGTATTCTCAGCTAAAGTTTTAGCAAATATTTCAAGTGCAGTGGCAAATTTTTTTACGGCATACTGCTCCAATCCTGGTTGCATTTCACCATAACTTGCTATCTGTCGAGCCAATTCAATTTCAGTTGCGCCAGCACCAGGAACAAATCTGCCATCCTACACAATACAAGTGAATACAGGACATTACAACAACAACATAATACAAATGAAAATGATAAATGCCCATGCAATTACAAATCAATTTCACAATAAAACTAGTCAGATTAACACACAGTCTTGGCTGAAACTGTAAATTAAAAAGTACAATCACCCCTTCTGTTCATAATTTTCCCATTCTCTTAAATTTATCACCTACAACCTTACACATAGTCAAACACATATTTTTCACAGCTGGTATGTTATTTGACAGTCTACCCAAGAATTAGTGCAGCAAGATGCACATCTTCCCACAACACATATGCTACCACCATTAAATTCCTGGACCTTAAACTAAGTGGCATTATCCCCAGAGTTAGTCTGGACACTCAAGAAGATAAAAATTTCTGGTTCCTGCCAGGAATCCAACCACAATTCCTCAGTCCAACCACTAGTAATTGTTACTAAACAACAGGGAGGCACATCCCCGAGGACTGGACATGATATTCACTGCTGTCAAGAACTCCATCTCATACAACAGTACTAGAGTCAAAAACAATGATAGCAATGTAACATTATTATTTTTAATATTAGTAGTAGTGATGATGGTGGTGGTGGTGGTGGTGATGGTGATGGCACAAGCAGCAGCATTTGTTAAAAGCAAACTCTGTCACACTAATGGAGTACACTGGTTGTACAGGCGTGTTTTAGTTAAATGTAACAGTGATGGCATGACATTAAAGAAAACTAGCTCCGTGCTACTGGAATGCATACACCTGACAAGTTTCTCAGGATTTTCTTCAGTCATTCATGGCAAATGCCATTATAGAACCTAAAATTAGGTCACAACTGCTTCCTTGTTGCAAGTCACTCACTGATACCATACCACTTGAAAGGGGAGGGAGTGAACTGAAACCCTGCAATTCAGAACTGGTTTTGCTGTGTGGCAGTGGACCATACTGACTTTGTGGCCAATATATTAGGTGTCAACACACTCCATCTCTTTATAATATGGAGTTATACTTTCCATGTTATTCCCTTGGGCATTAAGTATTGCAAAAGCAGATACAGTCATGCTCTTCGGAGTAGCACAGCTATACTGAGTTTGTTCCCGGCTGTATACATATTACAGAATATTATTACTACAACTTGGGCTTGTTTTTATACCTTTTTGCTGAACTTATTATTTTTATGTCCACACTGATTTTGTTACACTAATCAGTCGTATACAACCTCAAACTTTCAACCCATCAAAATATTTTGTACTTGCTAATGACATACTTTGTACATAATTTGTAGGTATATTCATGATCTATTTGAACATCAAACTTCATATTCCTTAACATAATAAATAAAACAAACACAAATATATGTAGGTCATCATGTACAAACAGTGCCTGCTGTTTTTGTCCAATTTTAACCCACTTGAATTTTCCCAACAGACTTCAGTAAAACCACCCAAATACAGAATTCTAAGAAAATGCATCCACCAGGAGCAAAGTGGTTCCATGTGGACAGAAGAGCAGATGGAGAGACATGACATAGCAAATAGTCTTTCAAAACTTCGCAAACACACCTAAAAGCAATACATCTCCCACCTATCAGAACATGCAGCATTCTCAGTCTGGTCAAGGACAGAATGGGTTTAAAAGCTGCAAGTTTAAAAGATGCTATGCAAATGCTGGGCCATCAACATCAGCGAGACAAATCACACAATGAAAAGACAAAGGTTCTGTCCAAAGATGGAAAATTTCACACCCAGCAGGAACAAGAAACATTTTTCTCCGGAACATCAAGACTGGTGCCGAGGCCTGCCCAGCCTCGTTGAATGGGCACCAAGGGCCCTTTTGCCATGAGTAAATGGACCTCCACTCCACTTCATCCCCAACCACCAGGCTTTCCTAGCCTGCTAAGAGAGAACTGTACTTTTTTCAAAGGAACACCAAAGAGACTTCCAGCTCTATCTTTCATAATGTTCAGGGATGGAAGAACATTAAGTCACCCCAAAAAATGACATTAACAAAACTCCCCCACTGCACTCGCAAAGCCATTGAGATTGACGACTCAATGGCAAGAAAGGAAACTTTTTCATTTGGTATCTCACATTTTATGACATCAGTGGAGGCCATAATGAAAATAACCATTAACATGTGCCATGCAGCACAAAAAGTCTAAAGCAATGAGCAGACCAGCTAGAATATCTTGGAATATCAAATCTTACGTTTCAGACAAACCGCATCTTGTTAAGATCTAGAACAAATTTAACACTTTTCTTCTTGTGGTAAGTGTGAGTATGTGTGTGTGTGTGTGTGTGTGTGTGTATGTGTAACTGGTCACCATGAGATTGTGAACATTAGCACATGTCCATATCTGTCCATTATAAAAATGTTACTGTCAAAATAAATGGGTAATGTGTACAAATATAGGTGAGTATTTAATTCACCCCCCACCAGAAGTTCCCTTGTTGTACCAGCTACTGCATTTTGTGTCAAACTGTTGATTTATTATCTTGTGTATGTATACCTGTAATTCCTTGCCCCACATGCAAATATAAACATCCCACTCCTTTTACCTTTGAGTCAATCTCAGACAAGAAAATTACACCCTAGCAATGTATAATGGTCTTGGTCTGTTAGTAACTTTTAAATAACAATATATGTACACAAAGATTCTAACCCTGTGTAATACTGCACTCTGTATGGTGCAGTAGTTCAAAATTCATGAATATGTGTTCACATATGTAACAACAATCTTGCATAAAATGTATGATTTTTTCACACATCTAACAATTTTTCAATATAACCAAAAAATTGATGAGAATCTGTAGCTTCACAGTAACTGCATGACACTGCAGATGTATATTAAACTTACTTTGGTTATGCCCTTGAAGGTATTGACACCATCATCTATGGCTCTTTCAATATCATCCATATAATTGTCAGTAGAACCACGAATTACAATAGTAGCAATGCGTGATTCACTGCCATCAATGCGAAATATCACTACAGAAGTATCACCAAGCTCATCAACAATTACTGCATCAGCATAACCCAATTCTTCACGCATTGGTGGTGTCTGTAAAAGTGAAATTTCATTAATGTAATAAATTTGCACTATTCATTCAAGTAATGAAATCTCCCCCCCCCCCCCCAAAAAAAAAAAAAAAAAAAAAAAAA
>Ga0136643_10012051_pt1 | contig 12851 bp, 10 predicted proteins | sample TergutLab28metaG_FD_96883 | JGI IMG/M metagenome (GOLD analysis project Ga0136643, IMG submission 96883) | Labiotermes labralis P1 segment gut microbial communities from Petit-Saut dam, French Guiana - Lab288 P1 (version 3) (version 3) | ecosystem: Host-associated > Arthropoda: Insects >...
GTGAGGAGAGGGGGGTATATAGGGTCTTGGTGGGGAAACCAGAGGGAAAGAGACCACTGGGGAGATCTAGGCATAGATGGGTGGATAATATTAGGATGGATCTCCAGGAGGTGGGATGTGGGTATATGGACAGGATTGGGCTGGCCCAGGATAGAGACAGGTGGCAGACGCTTGTGAGTTTGGTAATGAACCTTCGGGTTCTGTGAAATGTGGGGAATCTCTTGACTAGCTGCAAACCAGTTAGCTTCTCAAGAAGGACTCTGCACCATGGAGTAAGTAAGTTAGTAAGTAAGTAGGCCCTTAATAGACAGCCACCATGGATAATTGAAAACAGTATATATTATGCCATTCTGTTCACATCTACAGTTTTGTACATAAGAGTGCCGCAAGTATTTATAGACTTCCTGCAACACTACACAGACTTTAAACATATGTAGTGTGAACTGCCTGGTGCAGGGATGCCTTTTTAAAAGGGCAGGGGCATAATTTGCACGTGTGCCTTGTCTTTATCTGTGAAAAGCCAAATGCAATAATGAGTGACTATACCTGGAGTGCAGTTACATAGCAAAATTAAAACCTTATTTCAGACTGCAGGGATCCTACTGCCATGTGTTCCATGGTAATGACAATAATAAAAAAGTTTAAAGAGCCAGGAAGCAGGTATTATCCAATTGATAATTTTAGTCTACAGTGATCATTTTTTGAGAGTTACTTATTTTACTATAATGAAGACAGTAGTAGAGCCAACTGTGTATTAAATGTACATCACTGTCTGACATAATACAAGTATGATGTCAGCTTCTTTCTGTGTAGTGGTGGCGTATCGGTATCAGGACAGTAATCAAGGAATACTGTTTTGTCATCCTTGTGGGTTTAGTTTACTTTTCTTTCACTTTTTTTTTTTACAACCACTCTTCAAATTCCCTGTTGAAGCAAATTTAAATTAAGGTTAAAACAGTTAACAGGGATGAAATTAATGGGTAGTGAAGCATGTGTGGGGTGAGAAAATTTCAAATGAAGAGATTAGTTTGTGCAGTGAGCATAAATGAGATGATAATATTAAAGTGTAAAAATAAAAATGGTCTTTGTACACCCTTTGAAGGCCTGTTCAGGGGAATGGAGGTATAGCCCCATTCATTCTAAACCTCAGCGGAAGATGGTAGATGGCTGTCAGCTTCACACCCTGGCCCCTTAACTCCTAGGGAAGAAACACAGGTAGTCACTGAGTAGGGGACTGGGTGGGCCAAAGAGCCAGTCTGCACATTTTTGGAGAAGAGAAATCTCTTGCCTCTGCTGGGAATTTAATCAAGATGATTCACTCCTTGGTCTAGTTACTCTACCAACTGCAGTATTCCTCCTTCAGTATAAAAATGTAACTTGGAGAAGGAGAATGTGAGTGTCAGTTGGATGCAGCTGGCTTAGTTATTGCTCATGAAATGGCAATTTCCCATACCACACACAGTCTGTCAGACGGAGATTCCCACATCACTAGACATCTAGGTGACAAACACACCTTCTGTCAAAATGTTATGTCTACAAAGAAATTGCTTATCCTTATTTTTTGTAAAAACGTAGCGTGCTGTAAGTGCTTGTCTGTTGACCATCGGTCAGGTTTTTTCTTTCTCCCATAAAATTGTGTGTTGGTGAGTTACAACAGATTACTGTTGGATGAGCAGTATGGTCTGATGGTGGACCTAATGTAAAAACAGTAATGAACCCCCTTATTTTTTAAGAGCGTGTAATTACCAAATCACTTGTGTATCTCTTGACTTGCAAAAGCCAGACCCTACACCATGAAGTTAATTAGTAAAATCCAAACTACAACATGCTTTCAAATGCTATTAGTCAATCAGGGCTAGATTTTACTTTAGGGACATCAATTTTTGTGATCTTATGTAGTATTCACCCTGTATAAAAATATTTCAGACAAAATTGGATTCGAGGTTCTCACATTGCTGAATATAAAGCTTGCTGTCTTCTAGGATGTGATGCTGTGTAATGTGGAAGATAGGTGCCAACAATTGGAAGAATGGTGGAAAATAGGGGCAGTAGATTATTCCAAAACACTGATATCCTGTCTGTCAAACTGCATCATGTCACATTAACAAAAAAATATAGAAATTAATTTAATTTGAGATACTATACTGAGACCACAGAAAGAAATCTTATGGATGTTGAGAATATAGCATGAAATGCTCCTTCCTTTCTCACTGCTGCAGCACTGTCTGGCTGTGTCAGTATACCCAAAACACTTGCTGACACGTGATTTACTCCTCTACCATTTCTGTGACCAGATTACAGCAAGGGAATGTAGGGACATAGAGTAAGTACAGGGGAATGTGAAAGAGTTAATTCCATGGTACTGCCTTCTGTGGTGTCAGTGTAATAGTGTGGGTTGCTTATGATTAGTTTGGCTGTTAGAATTAAATGCAACAAAAATGTTTAGTTGGCTGTAAAAATTAAATGTGACGGAAATGCTGTGTTTGTATTTCATACATGTTACTATTTTCTGTAGGAAGAAGAAGAGGCCCTGAATGCAGTTGGATATGATGATATTGGAGGATGCCGAAAACAACTTGCTCAAATAAAGGAGATGGTGGAACTACCTCTGCGACATCCAAGCTTGTTCAAGGCCATTGGTGTTAAGCCCCCACGGGGCATTTTGCTGTATGGCCCCCCCGGCACCGGGAAGACACTGATTGCACGTGCTGTAGCCAATGAAACAGGAGCATTTTTCTTCCTTATAAATGGTGATTAAACAAATTGGCTCTTCTGCAGGGTAATGCCAGTGCACTGTCCACAGAAGCACTCTTAAGATCTCATTTCAGGCAGTAAAGTATGGATGAATTTTGAAGTATTTCCCCCTCAGGTATTGTATTTAAAGAAAACTAAATACTGAAGTGCTGGCTAAATTGTGCTGTATGCCACATATTGTTGAGAATGTGAAGGAGGACCAAAAAATGTGGAACACCAAACACTTGTAGGAGATAATCCAAAATGCTTCTGAAGTGTATGTGGTGTAGTTGTGCTGTTTCACACTGATAACAAAATGAGCTGCTGCTATACTTGTTGACAGACAAGGGTCTGCTGAGTCATGTCTTGCTTCTAGCACATGTGCTTATTGAGTGATATCTTTTTAAGTGCAAATGTGCGTTCCATTGTGATCATCTCATACATAGGAGACTTGAAAGAGATAAGATGATTGAAATTTGTATGTAAAAATAAAATACGACTAAACAGGTGTTGTGTCTGATATGGAAGGTATTTGCCATGTTGAAATCTGTAATCTCGGTAAGACAAACGTTGGATTAATATGTGTGCATTTTTATTGTGAGAATGATGGCTGCAAACCACTGTCTTATTCAAGCAGGTCATAGGATAATGCTCATGCATTTTATATTTTAGGACCAGAAATTATGAGCAAGCTTGCAGGAGAATCTGAAAGTAATCTACGCAAAGCATTTGAGGAAGCTGATAAAAATGCTCCAGCTATTATCTTCATTGATGAATTGGATGCCATTGCTCCAAAACGTGAGAAGGTACATTAAAACATGTCTTCTTCATTTATGCTTTGTTGTATGCAGTAAGTGAATTTCCTTTATAAATGTGCCAGTACAATAAGGGTACATGCAAGATGGAGCCTAGATGGACATCTAGCAGGAAGAATGGAACAGCATAATTTAAGTGTGATTGTGTAAGACAGAGCCGAAACAAAACTGATCCAGTCACTTGCCAGCTTGCTGGTCACTGGAAGAATGAAGTCTTTCATTTTTTAAGCACTTTAAGTGACCCGCTCAGAAGTCACGCATGCACAGAAAACTAGTAGGATTTATTCCATGCAGTGATCGGAGATACATTATGTTTAACCTGTGGATAGAATTCACATCCAAAGTGAATACAAGCTCTAAGTCATTTTAGTAAGGAAAGCAAATCATGTATATGCCAGTCCCTGTGGCTGTGCAGTCTCAGATGAAAGTCTTGGCGACCTGGTTGTTGAGATTGCTGGTTTGAATGCTACTTCGGGCATGGATGTTTGTCCCTAGTCTTCATATGTTTTGTTGTCCCAAGCAGAGGCCTTGTGATGAGCTGATCATTTTTCCAGGGAGTCCTGCACTTGTCCCAAGCAGAGGCCTTGTGATGAGCTGATCATTTTTCCAGGGAGTCCTGCACTATGTGTTAGAAATAAATGTGTGATGGAGAAGGCCTGTGCTGTACAGTAACTGGTTTAACACTGAAAAATAAATGATCTAAAAAAAATTTATTTGTTCCATCAAGGTTTTAGTATCCATTCTTAAATGTTGAAAAAATTGACGTGGGATAATTTCTTAAATTTTATACAGATGGTGCTATTTTCCAGAATTATTTCTGTCCAGCATTGACTGGATACACTTGATTCTCTCGCACAGGTAATTCATATAGCAATGCTCAGCTACCCAGTAATTCTTAATTGTTGCTAATACTGCTTCTTGAGTACATAGTTTTTGCAGCCACGTCTAGTTGCCAGTAGCAGTCTCAACAGTGAGAGTTGGAATGGTACGTGTGAAGCAAATATCACTGGGTGCACTCCCACTTTCTGGTAGGCTTCCTTTCCGGTTCCCAGCAACCTCCTAGGCTACATGTTAGGCTTCATCATGTGTGTAACCTAAGAATATTTGTCCTTTGGAGCTGAATGACAGCTATATTTGAGGCCCATTGTGATGCTGAGAAACCCCCAGGTTGACTGAAGTCAGTTCCAATTATGGAACGTTCTTATGAAGCCATAAGTTGATGTATAATGCTGTTACATATTTATTTATATATACACACACACACACACACTCTTGAGTGGGAAGGCAAGTTTTTATATCCATGGTGTTACCTCATCACCTGCAGTAAACCCTCTTGGACCCACTGAAATAGACTGTGTACTATATCCTTATGGCACTGTGTCACAGAAGACCCGGCATATTTTGGTGTTAGTAATTGGAGAAGGACAGCCAATGGCTGAGTAAAATAGTGGAAAACTATCGAAGAAGCCAAGGCCCAAGTGGGGCTCTTGAGCTGCTGCTTATGATTAGTATGATGCCATATGCTGTTGCGATTAGTATCTTGGTACATGCAGTTCTTATGGCTGGCGCTGGAGTCCAGTGTCAAGATAATTTGAACAAGTGGCTATGCAATGCAGTAGTCACTGGTGTACCCACATACTTATTTTTCAGACCGAAGTAACATCCAAAACAGTTCTTGATGAAGTTGTTGGCTATATGTGATCTTCTGGTGTTACCTGAAAAGTAGTTGTGGGGAACTCTGTGAGGAGTGTGTTGGAATGAAGTGCAACACACAGCCCTCAAACTCCCAAAAGCTTCTGAGTCCACCACTTAACATAGTAGTGTTATTTTACTCCACAGCCACGCATGAAGTGCAGTACATGAAATAAACCTACTTTCAACCTTGGCATGTACTCATATCAGTATCATTGCTTGTATGGGACTGCAGCCTGAAATACAAGTGAACTGCAATATTATCTATGAAAGAAGATGGAAATTACTGACAAGAGGTGGTGTTAGATACCATGCGAGAGCTTGAGATGTCAGCTGCATCGTGATGGTAGTCATATTCATTTTAGTATTCATTCAACTGAGAAGCACAGAACAAGGCTTGAACTTAGAAATTTCAAGTTAATTGATCCACATTTTGAGGTGGGAGAAAAAGTGAATACATTTCCGTGAATTTTCTTGCCCACTGTCTAAAAGCTGTCTTCTTTGTCTACAGATGTAAAGAAGTCCTATTAAATTTTCTTCACATATGTTTGTATCAGAGTAGCATGAGTACGAATGTACAGAATGTGAGTAGAGCAGGTCAGGCTTTTGAAGAGCAGTGCTATGCACACGACATTGAAGGCTTACTTCATAAACACACCACCAACTTTTATTTCATTGAGTAGAAGGAAAACTCCTTTTTTTTTAATATACGAGTATGTGTGAAAAACTGTAATCCTCTAATTTCAATTTTGGTCTTTAATTTCAGCAACAAAGGGTTAGTATTCAGTTGGCTACTTGCCAGAAGAGGTCTGCCATCATGGCACACATGATGCAGGAGTGTACATATATGCTGGGTCTGGGTCTATATCAACCTGTAAAAATTGCCTCATAATCTGAGTCAGAAAGTTGGTATCTGTCAAGATAAAAATAAATAAACAAATAAAGGAAAACAAAGGAACTGTTGTAAGAAGGCATTTTGAAGGTTTTGCAAAACTTTTTGTTAATATGACTCTTGAGCTATGCTGATGTCCCAGAAGCTTTGCTGTGTTGGTGTTTGTGTTATATATCCATCCATCTATCCAATTAAAGATGCTCATAATGCATCTGTCTGAATGCATTGTTGCAGTTTTGTGGCAGGTACCAATCATTGCAATTTGAAACATTTGCAGACCCATGGTGAAGTGGAGCGGCGCATTGTCTCACAGCTTCTCACGCTCATGGATGGCCTGAAGCAGAGTTCACATGTTATAGTGATGGCAGCAACAAACAGGCCCAACTCAATTGATGGTGCACTCAGGCGCTTTGGACGTTTTGATCGTGAAATAGACATTGGTATCCCAGATGCTACTGGAAGACTGGAAATTCTTCGAATTCATACAAAGAACATGAAATTGGCTGACGATGTAGATCTAGAACAGGTACATGCTGTGCAGATTCATACTTTGTTCCCTAGTTCCTAGAGCAGGTTGTCAGCTGTTGCTGCTTAAGTTCTGTATAACTTTTTCTCCATGCAGAAAAATGCATATAGAACTTAGGTAGGATAACTTGGAAGAAAGGGGCCACTTAGAAGACGCAAGTATAAGGGGATTATAATATCAAAATAGAACTTAATTCAGTAGGATGAAAGGGTGTGGATTGAATTCATCTGGCTCAGAATAGGCACAAATGGCAGGCTGTTGTGAACCTGAAAGTACACATTACCATGTGAACATGGTAATGTGTACTTTCAGGTTCTATAAAATGTAGGGAATTTGACTGGTTGAGTGCCTGTAACTTATAAAATGTACTCTGCTCTGTGGAAGTAGTTTGTTGTCCCCTAAAGGCATTTATGGCACCAGTTGTAAGCTGAAGTTATTCTTGGTGTAGTGTCATGTGGCCACATCTGTAGCTGCTCCCCTTCTGCTTGTTGTTTCTTGCCATCATAACTCATACATACTAAGTTATGAAGACAACAAACAGCATTTGTATACAGTGTACAGAATTTCAATCACCCTGTAAGGTGTGGTATTTCTGAGCTATGGCTGCATTTTTATTGGTTTTGGTTTCAACTCAAAATTGTTGGATGCCAGTCTCTTGAGTGACGATGTGTTTGGTTTGGTTAGAATTGGAAATTAAGAAGAAAATAACTTTGTATGGGACTTCTCATTATGCTTACAGTACAAAAAAATCAGAACAGTGGTGATCTTCGTCAAACACGAATTTTATTTTTAGAACAAATTACTCTGTTTTACACATTTCTGCCTTAGATTAAGCCATCATCAGGCTGTTTCATAAAATATGTATGGACAAAAAAAATGCACAAAGAAATTGTGAGTTTAAAATGGTACTAATATCCCATAACTTACATCAGTGTTATAACTAAATGAAGGTATTGTCCTCAGAGCAGCCACAAACATTATTATTATCATCATCATCATCATCATCATCATCATCATCATCCTTGTTATCACCTTTATGCTCCAATTATATGCCTGAAACAAACCATTTTTCTAAGGTATATTGTGTTGCAGCTGTTCAGTATTTACAATTTGTGCTATGTGCAATGTTATTTCACCCATGAAATATGGTTTGTACTTTAACTAGTGTATCCTTCATTTGCTTGTCAATACCTTCACCTTCTGCTATGCCCAGATCATCAAGCTGAATGTTCCTGATTACTATCTGGCTGTTTAGACTGATATTCTGGCTTGTAGTTAGCTTGACATGCTTAACAATTGCTCTGATGCATTTGTCTAGGCCATACTCCATTCGTATGTCATTGCTAAATGTATATCACCACCACCATCATCATCATCATCATCACCACCACCACCTTAATCAACAACAATAATAATTTGTGTTTAACATGGTAGAGTGTTGTTGTTGTTCTTCTTTTTCTTCTACTACTTCTTCTTCTTCTCCATCTCCTCCCTCTACTCCTTCTCCTCCTCTTCTACTTCTCCTCCTCCCTCTACTCCTCCTCCTCTTCTCCTTCTCCTCCTCCTTTTTCTTCTTCTCCTTCTCCTTCTCCTTATTCTCCTCCTCCTCCTCCTTCTACTCCTTCTCTTACTTCCTCTCCTTCTTTTTCTTCTTGGCTTAGATTATAATGATGGTTTTATATTTTTTATCATGTCTTGTCAAATAAGGAAATATACAAAATTTCTGTTCAAATGCATATTCAGACTTTTTCCTAGATTAAATATTAGAGGATAGTTCATCCAATGTCCCTGTATTTTGGTCTGAAATGTTGTAATAATCATTATGTAGTCATCAAGTTTGCTATCTACATGGAACTATAATCTTGTCTTTTGTTTTGTATGGCTGGGAGGCTGGGAAACTTGGTTGCTCGCGTCTAGGGATGAATGTAGGCTGAGGGTGTTCAAGAATAGCATGCTGAGAAAAATATTTGGGCCTTAAAGGAACAAGGTGACAGGGAAGTGGATAAAACTACAGAACATGGGAGTTTTCTGATCTAGTGTTGTTGTTGTTGTTGTTGTTGTTGTTGTTTGGGGATCAAATGGTGAGGCATGTAGCATGTATGGGGAGAGGAGAAATGTGTACAGGATTTTGGTAGGGAGACTGAAGGAAGGAGGCCACTTGGAAGACCCAGGTGCAAATGGGAGGATAATATTAAAATGACTCTTCAAGAAGTGGGATGGGGGGCATGGACTGGATTGATCTGGTACAGAGTAGGGACAAGTGCATACAGTAGCTTATATTCTATAGAGTGCAGGGAATTTCTTGACCAGGTGAGGACCTGTTAACTTTTCAAGAATGACTTTGCTCCATGGAGCTAGTTAGTTAGTCAGTCAGTCAGTGAGTCCTGGTTTTTATCTTTCATGCAAGAAAAATAAAATCTGTGATGTCTATTAACATGACCTAAAATGTTAACACGTAGGGTGTAAATGAGTGTGGAGCTGCCTTGGTGTGCAGTATGGAATGTTGCTATTCAGTCAGACTGTTATAACAGTGTGCAGTGGAGGATTGCAGTTGATCGTGTGAATTGTGTCTAATGATGTACTAATGTTTGAACTGTTACATTTTTTAATTAATACAAGATATGTTTTTTTGTATCTTGAAAATAACTGTTTACCTTCATAGACAACCAGAAGTGTCTGCTAACTGCTGACCATAGTACTGAAATACCAGTGAAGGTAGGAGGTAGTATACTGGTGCTGCCATATGGATTATTTGTTATGTAAACAAATATCAAATATTGCTTTGGATTTGACAGTATGTACATATTTGAATTGAGGAGGAAATTTTATGTATTTCATAATTTAATAGAATTTGATGAAAACTAAAACAGTATGTACAGTCGAAACCATCATATACAACATAATAATGCATTTTGTGTATTGTTACTATGAGGACCTTGCATTCCTGCAGTTAGAACATTAACATAAGATTTGAGGTCTTAGTATCAATTTTAAACTCATTATTACTTTGTATATTTCACCTAGTTATTTCTTGAAATGGCTTGATGGTGGCTTTACCTAAGGCCTAAGCTTGTAGCCACATCGTGTGATAAAATAATTTGTTTTGTCAATAGAAAGATGTGTTAGGTTGAATCACTGTTGTTTTGATTTGTTGAAGAAGAAAAACAGTGACAACAACAAAAAATCTAAACAACCTACAGATATAATGATATTCATGGTCTATATCCATCCAAACAGGGCTGGCACGTTACCCACTAGATTTGTCAGAAAAGTCTCATTCATTATTTGCCAAAGGTGGTTTGTTTAGAATTTATCCAGAGAGAGAGCACATATGCATGCATGCATGCCTGGGTATGGGTGAGTGTGCATGCATGTGTGGCTCTTATGTTTGTGTGTGTGCATGTGCATGCATATTCATGAGCTTCACCCAGAAAGTAATAATGGCACATGTTTATCCCTAAGTAAATATTTTTTCCTACATCATAACATTTACACATTATGAACAATGATACTTTGACTCCACACCTTATTTTTCCACAAAGTGTCCATCTTCTTGTTTGGCCTTGTAACTATGATGAATAAGTGTGTATATTCCTTGTAAGTACAACGCCTTACCCTGCTCATGTAGCCATGTTCTCATTGTGCGAATTGCACTGTCATTAATCTAAAACTTCGTGTTGTATATAACATCGTTCAGGGTTCAAGGTATATAGGTTTCCCAGACATGTCCCATATTTGTTTTCTTGGCCAGTAACAATGGAAGGAATGTGAGATTTTAAGTGATACAGATTGAAGTTTTCAGGATTTATGTATGAAGTTGTGAAGACCTTTGACAGCACTACTGCAGCAGCATGTCATTGAGTCAGTGATATTTTTTACAAACAAGTGCCATGATAAAGTTCCATCTTGCTAAAAAGAATTGCTGAGAAACATACAAAAACATCTTTACATTGTTTATAGAAGTATTACAGTCAACAGATGCACTATTGGTCACTGGGTGAGAAGAGCTACGGCTTTTGAAACAAAAAAACCAGAGTTCTGTGTTTTGCCGCACTGAAGCTTTCCAGTCACAGTTGTTAGCTTGGAGATGTTGCCATACTCTTACGTTATAATTTTCAAGCACCAACGTATCACATTCCAACTGATGTTACCCAATCTTCCAGTCAGCAAAAGAAGTGTTGGTCACATTATCTGTGATTTCCAAGGTGTGTGTGAGATGGTTTCTTGGGAGCCTTACTGCTGAACACAGAACCAAGAGAAAACCATTTTTTATCCAAGTTGTTGCCACATTTTGAAGGCAATGGAGAGGCTGCTTATCCTGGATTCATACAGTAGATGAAATTTGGGTCCATCATTTTGAACTGGAGACAAAAAGGCAATCCAAGGAATGACATCTTCCTCAGTCTGCCTGAAAGAAAACATTCCAAAAGACTGTTGGTGAGCAAGGCTATGATCACTGTCATGTGGGACTGAAGGAGTGATTCTTGTGGATGTGATGCCAGGAGGAGAGACATTCAACTCTGACATATATCAGGATGTTGGCAAGAAATCAGGAAGTGATTCAGACCAGTTCATCCTCACCTGAATCCAGCAGAAATCTTGCCTCAGCATCACAGTGCAAGGCCTCACAAGTTTGAACACTTGGGAAGTCATCAGAGAATTTGGTTGGACAGTGTTATCCCATCCACTCTACAACATTGTTTGGAGCCATGGAGGATGCTGTCCGTGGTGAAAATGCTTGAGACTAATGGCTACCTTATGCACGGTGAGAACTTACCTACCTGAGCAGGAAAAGATGTGTTATGAATAAGGTGTGAAGTCAAACCATCACATTTCCTTGTGTGTAATTGTTGTGATTTAGGTACAAATATTTACTGGAAAAAAATATGGGGCATTATTTTCTGGGCAACTTTTGTGCACTCACACACACCCAGGGGTGCGCATACACAGTAAAACCCAGGTTTTATATTTTTATGGGAACAGCATCAGAGTGGCAGTGTAAAATCCAGGAAACATTGTTTTTATGGGTGTTTGGCTGGGAGCATACAAAAAAGTGTGTAGAACTGCAGAAACACAAAATTCTGGAATGTAAATTGGTTTCTTGTGGTATATATATTCTTATGATTTAGACTTTGGCAGGCACAAGATAAAAGTAGTAAATTTCAAAGTCACATTTAGGAAAGGGTGTAACTTCTAGAAGAAAAATACTACAGCATTAAGTGGTAATGTCTCATTTCAGATTGCTGCAGAGACACATGGCCATGTTGGTGCTGACTTGGCTTCTCTATGTTCTGAGTCTGCTTTGCAGCAAATCAGAGAGAAAATGGATCTGATTGATTTGGAGGATGATCAGATAGATGCAGAGGTGCTTAGCTCTTTGGCAGTGACAATGGACAACTTTAGGGTGGGTACTGTGTTTTTGTAGCTGAGAATTGATTTGCTTTGTTTACCATTTGAACTTATTAATTTTTAATTATGCATTGTGCAGTATGCGATGAGTAAGAGTAGCCCAAGTGCTCTGCGGGAGACAGTGGTAGAGGTGCCGAATGTTACCTGGGATGACATTGGAGGTCTTGAGAATGTCAAACGGGAGCTGCAGGAGTTGGTGCAGGTGAGTGCTGCTGTCTTGCCTCTTGAGCTGCAGCTTCCCTTGTGGAGACATTTCAGCATCTCTGAGTTCAGTAGTTATTTTCAGGTTTCCAATTTGAAAGTTTGTTAGTCTACATAAAGAGACACAGTGAAGTGTTAATAGGCTCTGACAGAGTTCGGTGCTGTTGTAACTCCTCTGCCTTGCCAGCTTGGTACAAGCAGTCACAATCCACTTGACCAGGATCACGAACTCTTCAAAGCACTGAAGCAACTGTACATATGACCTGCTTAACATCAGAAATTCTGTGAATCAATCCAACATTTCTGAAGGGACTGCAGTGACAAAATGTTCATTGTCAGAAAATGACAGCTGCAGCAAAGCATTAAATTGTTTCATAAACATGAAAAAATGATAACAAAAATTTTACTTTTTGCACTTAGGCATACTAAAATAATAAATAAAATGTTCTGTGAAGACTGGATGCACATAACTCCCCCCCCCCCCCCCCCCCACCCCCCAAAACCCCCCCCCCCCTCCCCCCACCCCCAACCCCCATCCACTCACCAAACAAAACTCCACCTATAACAAACAAAACAACACAAA
>Ga0136643_10012052_pt1 | contig 12850 bp, 9 predicted proteins | sample TergutLab28metaG_FD_96883 | JGI IMG/M metagenome (GOLD analysis project Ga0136643, IMG submission 96883) | Labiotermes labralis P1 segment gut microbial communities from Petit-Saut dam, French Guiana - Lab288 P1 (version 3) (version 3) | ecosystem: Host-associated > Arthropoda: Insects >...
CCCCCCCCCCGTGCCCATTAAAAATAGCATATAACAAACGTCACAGTTGCTGAGATCTCACCATCGTGACATACCCATACCAATCCTGTAAAACACTACCACCATACTTTCGGATGAGAAACCTGATGATGGCCACATTAGGCCGAAACATGTAGTTACTATCATCCTTTATTAAACTTCTTTTTAGATATTGTTGTGTTATTGACTGATACCTACACTTGTTGTTTATATACACACAACGGGGATGGCTCATTTTAGAAGTGCCACAATATTAAGACATACGCGAAAGTGTAGTTCAGACTCCACTTCTTCCAAACTACGGTACTAGATGGAGATTAGTGTTTATTTTCAGTATCCGGCCGCTTTATCCCCAAGGAGAAAGACTTCGTTACCAATTTTCTATAGTACCTGAAACCTACCACCATTTATTATGATGTCGTATATATTTCTCTTGTTTTTTACGTCTGGCTGTACACGGGTGCTTGGGAAATCCGTGTATAATAATATACGGGTTTCCCAAGCAACTGTGTACAGCGAGATGGAGCCTCTTGTAAAACAAAGTGTTCTGTAGACACTGACAGTGTTGCATTTCTTCTTTCCCTTACATTTATACATCGACATGGTATCGAAAATAATAATTCCTACCTCTAAAGGGAATCGAACCTTGTCTACTCTCACCCTGAACCCGCTCACTTTACTGACTATACTGTTAAGGTTTGGGGCACGTGGTAGCGCAGTTGGTTCAGGCACTGCGTTACAAGTCGGAAGGTCGCGGGTCCAATTCTCGGTGTCATTGGAATTTTTCATTGATATAATCCTTCCGGCCGCAGCCTCTAACAGAAATGAGTATCGGGAAATCTTCCTCTGGGGCAAAGGCGGCCGGTGTGTAGGCCTGGAAACCTTACCACTTTTATGTGACGACTGTCTTGAAATCTCGGAACCTCAGCCTCTTAAAACCCTCAGGGCTTGTCCAGGGCTGTACAGGGATTGTTCATCTTTACTATTAAGGGTCATAGTAACAATAACAGCAATAGGGTATGACGTATTAAGAACTTTTGTCATTGATTGCGATCGTACTGCAGGCCTGTTAATAGCACATCAGTTATTTAGGACAGCCATAAAAGCGAAACTTGGGAGATATTTTGCAACGAGATATGATGTCGGCAAACGTAGTGCCATTTTGTAGAAGAATTTTGACACTGTTTATCTAAGAAACAACCTCGAGCTCTTCCGTGCTCAGTAGAACACAATGTACCAAATTCTGAATTCATACCAATGAAGTCGTTTTCTTTTGGATAGAAATCAGTTTTCGACTTAAAATAACAGAATGGGATTACGTGACTGCGTAATGAAAATACAGACGATACTTACAGTAGAACATGAAGAAGGTCTTCCCTTGCCAAGTGAGCATGAGTGTCATTACTTTCATGAACATACATGTTTACAAAAACAATAGTTTGTGTAACGTTTCATCTTTCCTACACCGCGTTTACTTGTATTTAAGTTAATCTGTCAAGGTTTACAAATTAGCCTGCTGAATAACGTAACCACATTGAAAGGCAAAGAGTTTGTTTTCAGTAAATGTAAATTAAATATTGATGGTATTCCAACCAAGGGAGAGATTCATAGAGGGGTTTAATGGAGAAAATGAGGGAGAAAGACCATTTGGATGACTTATGTATAGATGGGATATATTATTAAAATGTACCTTATAGAAATAGAATGGAAAATTTAGTGATTATCATATTGCTAAAAATTTTACCAATATTGGTCCCTTTTGGACACGATATTAAACAAAATGGCTCAATATAATGCGAGAAATTTATAGGGTAACTGAAGATTTTTTTTTATAATATAATAAGAATTTTTAGATTGTAAAGTAAGGCTGTGCTCCATAAAGGTGTGATACTTCATTGTTATTGCTACATTCTCGGATGTTTGCAAGATACGCATTTTGGTATTATTGGTGACAGGATGTTGAAGTAAATAGTGGTGGAGTGGCTTGTATTCTTGTGACGGACGGACGAACTAGGTAAATGTAACCTTGTATTTCATGATCAGTTGCCCGTTTGGGGAAATGCATGTACGCAGGCCTTCCCTTGGGTGTACATGCATATATATATACACGTAATGAGACCTGTGTTAGTTACGCTGATATATTCTTCATAAAATTTGTTATGAAAATTATACTCCATAGATTGTGACATGTAAACCCAGGTTACATGTGAAATTAGTAGAAGAGAAACAAACCAGTAAAGTATGGGAATTCACTGGAAGATATAAAATCGTGTTCCTGTAGACTTCATTGAATTTCTTAGTAATCCACCTCGTTTTTCACGTATCCTAACAAAGAATTCTATTTCCTCCTCAGAGTGCCCTAATACGGAATGCACTTCAATTAGTATCTTCATCATCTCTTCGTTCTCTTTCTGTCTGTGGATTTGATCTCTTTCATCTTCCACCTTTCTGCTCTGCAGCATTTGTTAACAATTTTACGTTTCAGCAGTTTCTCCCTTTCCTCTTGTTTCCAGCCACTGAAGCCATCTCCACTTTCACCCTTCTATTATCCACCGTGTCAGAGATCTTTGTACTAGAGTCAATTCTGACGTATAAAATATAATTTATATTGTCACTCCTCACGTATGACGTCTGATATTGTTTCTGGATGATGAATTGCTGCTACCACTGTTGGCACAGAAGAATAATTTCATATTGTGGTTTCATTTGATGTCGAACCTCCATTTCTGCCTCCGATTGATACAGTCTTCCGTATGGCAGTTTCCTGTCTTCTGATAGAAATCGTATGTGGGTTGTAACAGTAGAAAGTGAAGATGAAACGTATGAAGAACGAGCTAGACAAACGTTCGTAGATTTAGTTTTCGTAAAATTAAATTTACTGAATTCATGCAATTGTGTCTGCCTTGTACAATGTACTTTCAGCTTATGAATCCTTGAAAAATGTGACAAAGCTCAAATATTTGGGAACACACTTTATCTTGTTCATATCTGTGCATTAACATCACTATAACAAACACCGACATTTGCACTCATATATTGTTAATTCGCCACTTTATTAACTCTTAGTTAACTCCAACACGTTTCAACCCTTAGAGGGTCATCTTCAGGGGGTGTACATGATACATTCTAACAGCGTGTGTCATTGAAATGAGTAACCAATGGTAAAACTGGTAATTATTCCTTTGGTTGTAAGTATTTGTCAGGCTTGGTCTAAGTAATAAGGGAAGGACATGAGATTTGGTTGTTTGAGAATAAGTTACAGATCATGATATTTGGGCCAGACAGGTAGGAAAAATTGGTAAAATTCTCTAGAAAATTGATTTGTGAGGTGTTTAATGGTATGTACTCCCCACATTATAATAGATGTTTTATAAAATCAGGGAGGATGAAATTATTATGTGGCACGAGCGGAGCAGAAGAGAAATAGAGTACATTGTTTTGGTTGGAAGACGAGATAGAAAGAGACGCTTGGAAATAAATTAATGAATGCTTTTTAGGGGAACGCCGTTTGTTGTATCACACTAACTCATAAATAACGCACTGTGCGTGAAAACTTGGATTTATTACTCTTATGCAAGTGTTAAAATACAGTAACGATTTTAATTTGTAGGATTCGTCGTCTGGACTTCACGTTGCTTTAAGTGCTTCTGCTGCTGCAGTGGTTTTATGTCTGCCTGTACATGTGTCGGGACTGTACATGTGTCGGGAATTTGGCACTACTATTTTTTAACCATTTGCCATTACTACAAAAATATCGTCATTAAAAAAGATGAATAAAATATTTTCGAATTATCCAGACTTATCGTTTATGAGAAATAAACAAAATATACAAAAAATAACATTGAATATTTAGGAAATAAACCCCGGTGATAACCAAGGTAGGCCTGTTATCATAACAGCTAAAAGCGATAGGTTTGAATTGTCGGTTTAAATCGTGGTCTGCAGGAAGTACTTATGGTGTCATCTGATCCAAGGTTCCCTTAACATTCAGCGCAAGCAGCTGGACTCCTAACTTGCAGATTTATGGGTAATTTGGATTGAGTTCAAACAGAACCTTTTCGATCAGTTATGTTTCAGTTCAATTTATGACCTTCCCTTCGTTAAAGAGCATAACATTCGTGGGTAACATATAACGTGAGGGCTCTAGACTACAGTGCTGACACACAAAATCCTCACATTGTCTTAGAGTCCTTATTATTTTTGTTTCATGATTGTCATTGTGTGCAGTTTTGAGGTAGGTATGGTTTTAATTTAATGGAAAATATCGCAGTGAATTTGTGGAACGTTCAACAGCAAGTCGTTCTACATATTGCGGTTGTTAAGGGGCTTTCAGTAATATACTTCAAAGTAAGGCAAAATGTAATACAAGTGTTTTCACTGTCACAGAGTGTATACACTTGTACATGTGCACGTAAAAGGTAAAGCAGTCTCATTACAAGTCCGGAGGGGCCCAGAGGGTTCCAGGAAGTTCAGGTTCCCAGATTTCGTGACAACGGCACAGGATGGTTGTAGGTTTCAGCCTTACGCACCGGCCGCCTTTACCCCCAGGAAATGCTTCTGATACTCATTTCTATTTGAGTCTGAGTCGACCCCAGGGACATAGTGCGATCGGAAGGGTTTTATGTCAATAAAAAATTCCAATGACACTAGCTGGAATCGAACCAACGACCTTCCGATTTGTAGCACAGCACCTGTGCCACCGCGGTCCCCACATGTATACGTAGTTCTATCAAAATAAAGGTAAGTAGTTGTGTTCGATGAATATGGAACTATTTTGTTTTCAATATCTCCTGGTTGCGTTGATGAAGGTCAATTTTCTCGGAACGTAAAGCCTTGTCGACTGCTAAATAATCACCAGGTGATAAGAGGTAATGCCCAAGAAGACGCCAATTTTGAATTCACATTCGTACTGCAGCCACCTGGCTCGTAGCGCTACCTGACATTCCATAATCAATATGAGCATTCGCTTCCAGGAAATCTTTTCTTCAGCTACTGTTGTAACTGCTTCCACTCATTTCACATATTTTGTTTTGTTAACCTTTTTTTTTGTATCCAAAATACTGTTTCTGCGTCTATCAACTCGACTGTTAGACTGTCTGAATCATTTGCCTCACGTAGCATACAATTCCCTCTTCATTTTCTCCGTTCCGACTGCAGTACATTTAAGGCTATATGCGAAGTACGTTGTTCCAACAGTGAAGGCAGGATAAGTTCTGATGTAAAACTTATGCTATGTTAGCTTGCCATTGCCTTTGCATCATCAGTCTAGCTCCAGTTTATAAACGCCCTCAGTTGCTCTGTCTGTTTCACAATGGTTACTATAACGTAGGATTCTCGTAGACAGGGGTGGATACTTTGATTATCCTCGTAAGGTAATTTGTATTTCCGACAATTCCGTTTGTCGATCGGGCTGAGGGTTTAATCAAAGGACTTAATAGATTATTTTTATTAATTGCCCTTGTTGGCGTATTTGGACGTTGAAATTTTTCTATTCAGTAGTCTACATCACTGTTGGTCGAAGGTATGAGAAGTTGCATTGATGGTCGTTATGATAGTTGGATGCGGGTTTAGCAGCAAGAAATATTTTATTGCCCACATTTTTTCGGAATGTGGAACAGAAGATGTACCTACAGGACTTTCGTGTAGAGATCTGATGAAAACAGACTACTTGGAAGACCTCAACGCAAATGGGAGGATAATATTAAAGTGGATATTCGAAGATTGGGGAGGGGAACCATGACTGGATTGCTCTGGCTCAGAATGGGGACAGGTAGCGGGTGTTTGTGAATGCGGCAATGAACCTTCGGGTTTCATAAAATGCGGGGAATTTCTTGATTAGCCGAGGACTTCTTAGCTTCCCAGGAAGGACTCGTCTCCACGGAGTTAGTTAGTTAGTTAATCAAAACTGTAACAGAACGTAGTTATACTTCAGGTGACACATTTTGGAATACGGATATCTCACTTTTGTAAGAACCTTAAAATTACACTCTTCAATGCATTGACACAAAACACAGTAACAAATTAATCAATCATAAATCCTCCCCAATTTTATGTACATTACGTTGACAAGATAAACGGTGTGATATAAATTCTCAATTTCTACACCTTGCTGCCGATATCGCCGTAGGCGAAACCAGTCTTTCTCAAATTTCATATTGATTTCTACTCGCATGAACATTTTATTAAAATTTTATGAGCTGGAGTACAAAATAAGATGCTCAAATTGATTTATTCCAGGCTTCCGCCACGTGTAAATGAGATTTTCGCTCTTTGGGGATGTTGTGAAGCGTAGATTGGTTGCTTGTTACCAACATTGAAGGTCAAACTTTCGGTCTCATATTCAAGGGTCTTGAACTTTGAAAATGGGAACCATTGTTTATCCTGAAACCTCGGTAACAAATTAGAAATCTAGGCTTCGTAAAATCCCAGGATGCCGATGATCTGATTATGATATCTGACCCAAGATTAGAAATTAGGGAGAGGGTCGGGTACGTCAAAACACAACTGTCTTGTATCCTATTTATTATGTTGACGACATGTTTCGGCCACTGTGGGCCATCTTCAGGTCACAAAAGTATATAATGAGGAAAACTATGCAGAGTATGATCATAGTATACGAGTAGGTGCATATTCTAAACTTTCAACGAGATCTCGTTGTCGGTTGGATTATATATGTATAATTATATACGAGTATATAATATATATTATATATGTATAATCCAACCGACAAAGAGATCTCGCTGAAAGTTTAGAATATGCACCTATGCTCTGATCATACTCTGTATAGATTTCCTCTATAAATATTTTTGCGACCTGAAGATGGCCCACAGTGGCCGAAACATGTCGTTGTCAGCATAATAAATATGATACAAGACAGTTGTGTTTTGACGTACCCCACACCGTCCCAAATGCTTATAACACAACGGGTATGATGCACCCAAGATTAGAAATTTGTAAAGAGTGAAGTTCGATACAACACTGATCTCTAAAAGCAGGAAGTTGCAGATAGATAAAGGGTAAACAAATCTACGCCACTTGGAATGATGCGTTCTGGTCTACTTGCTGTTGCGGTCCCCAGTATATCCTGAACCTCTAAAGTGTATTTTGATGTGTGTGCGTGACCGGCAGTTGTGATCTGTACATCCACTCTTCCTTTCTTACATGGGTCAGCCAGCGAGCGTTCGAAAGGGATATGCAGGCAAACGGACAGACGGAGATACACTCAGTGCTCAACGGCCTTAATACTGGTAGTTAGGAGCGAACATGGTGCATTAGACGCAGTTTGCACGATGGAGTGCATGTCCAGCTGTGTTTTAATGCACATCTTTTCATACATTTATAAGACATAAATGTTTCTGAATTGTCTACATAATATCAAATCCTACCTCACGGAGAACAAGCACCGTTTTCACTGCAAAAACCAGTCATTTAATGTTGTCTAGGAAAATAATCGGCGTTGCTATTGACAGTGATAAAAGGCATAAATACATTGCCCGAGAAAATGAGGCGTTTTTTTAAATGTTGCACCAGCTGGTTCTAAATATTTAAATCACTCGTTGTATACTTTGCGTGCTCTTTAGCTCTAAATGTGACGTAATGTTGATGTGGAACTGATTTCTTGCACTAAAGTGATGGAAACTTCCTGTAGTAGATAGAGTCTACATGAAGCGCTGGAGTTATGACATGCCCAGTGGCACTTGTGTTCGTATCTGCCAAGGAGTGCTAGTGGTACAGGTTGGAGTGTCGGGTAATTTCTAGCCGACAGCAGAGGAAGAGAGAGATACGTGCAGGAGGACCTGGCGTAAAACCCAAGAGGCAGTTCACTGACTCAAGTGTCAGTGGAGAGCTGAAACACTATCCACTAGAGATCTGCACGGTAGATTTGTTACTTCGCATCTGTGCGCACACAGCATGGTGTCGTGTGTATTGATCAGGCAGCAGGTTGCTTGCGGATCCACGTTAAGTGAAGGAAATTGAATTATTATTTTATTATTATTATTATTATTATTGTTTTGTTGTTGTTGTTGTTGTTGTTATGTTAGCACTATAAATGACGACTTATTAGTGGACTTTGTTCTGCTGGAATATGACGTCACGTCACGAAACAAGCTGTTAAAGACCATTCGAAGGAACATAATGACTTCATCTTCAAGGGTTTTGAAGTCCAACATGTATGCAAAAGCAGAACCAAAAAAGGAAACTCAAGGATCTGAGGCGTATCACTTCAAATTAAAATGTAACATCATTTCCAAATCTTTATTCTCTGATTATATCCTCCTCTCGCTCCGTGCTGGCCTGATAGAATGACTGGGTCTTTAAAAATCCGTAATTGAATAAACGTACTTAAACGTAACAAATAGATACCGTAATTCCACCAGTAGTAGTAGTAGTAGTAGTAGTAGTAGTATATCCTTTATAAGGTAATTCATTCCCATTGTGTTGCTAATCAAATGTATACATTTTCCAGTACACAGTCACATACAACACTGTGTATATATATATATATATATATAAGTCTATTAGGAAGTCATAAGTATTACTGAATGGTGCTTAAAATAGACGGCCTGATGATGGCCGGTAATAAACCGAAACTTGTTGCCTCATCGACGTATGGTGTTGTGTGTGACTGTATAGTGGGAAATACACACACACACACACACACACACACACACACACACATATATATATATATATATATACATTTCCTGCTTCCTACAAAATAATTCCACCGCAGTTCAAAGCGCTTGATTTACAGTATGTAGTAAGCGTGAGGAACACGCAGACACTTCGCACGTTATACATTAATCACTAATAAAACCAGAAGAGAGGAGGCATATCAGGAAGGCCGTATCAAATTAAATGTTAGAAGACGTTTGGTGTGAATTTCTGGGTTGGATTCAACTGACTCCGCAAGAGGATCACATTTGAGCTATTTAGTGATCTTTAGTTATGAACACCCGGAATGTTCTCGACAGAGATATTTATAGCCTTGTGCAAGAATGCATCTACAGATATTTTGGCCTGCAGCAAGACAAACTTGTATTGAAACATGTCGCTCCTGGTTATTGTTCCGACGTATTAAAATCTTGTACAAATGCCCATACAACTCGTAGATATTGGTTGGAGTGAAAATTGTCTATGGTCTACATTAAATATTAAATTTAGCTACCATTTATGGTTTTTATGAAACTGAAGTATGTGACTGGCGACGGAGTTGAAAGTGCTGGCAAGTAAACGGGCAGATGTTTAAGCTTAGACAAAGACGGCTGAGGTGTTGCAGCCCAGCGGGACGTTTCCCAAAATTGCAATTTGTAAACAAAAATGACGTTTAGGCCTATCCTGCTGGGCGCACGGGCCAATGCGTGACAGCGACTTGCGTGCACGCGGTTCCACGCCTGTGCCGGCGATTGACCTTTGTGTGTCGGGCGTGACATCGACAGACTAAATGGCGTCACTGTCAGCAGCAATCTGTTTCTGCTGAAAAAAAATGCCTTAAAATTTGATTTAAGTGTTGTGGAGAGGCGAAGCAAACATGACATATTTAAAAGCCGGTATCAATTAGGGGAATTCCATCACCTCTTTAATGAGTTAAGGAAACATCCCACTACATTTTTTGAGTACTGCAGACGTTTACCTTCAACAGTTGATTGTGTGTGTGTGTGTGTATATATATATATATACAACAGCACATTTCACACAATATCCGTTGAAGGAAGAATATTTGTGGCACTGAGATAAGTCCAGAATGCTTTACCTTTAACACAAATAATTCAGTCCTGTGACGGAACAAGTTTGATCCATTGTTTTACTGCTACATTCTTAATGGCTCTGACAAGTACATTGGTCGATAAAATAATACATGTGGCAAGGTTAGTACAAGTACAGTATCATGATTACATAATTTGCAGTAAATGCAGTATGAAAGAATGAATGTTTAATATCTATGATCTCTACTACAACAAATTCGCACAAGCAGTTGCAGTAAATTTGTAAGGATAATTAATGCTTGGCATCACAGTACGGTGTTGTTACATCGATACCAATTACGTACTTCGGACGATCCCATAAGCCTACTGTGATCAAAACTGTTCTAGTTGGGGCTGTTGATTAAGCTTAAGCATGAAGTAAATTATTCTGCAGTGCACCTATCTCATCTGCCACCATGTTTTGGAACTGTGACTTCGAAAATAACGTTTTTTGTGAAAGGTAGTTGTTTCACATACGGAACCAGAGACCTGAAAAAATTTAGATCCTCATCGTCAACCTTGCTTAATTAGCCACTCGACGTTCCTGTTCTCCAAACGTAGCGTTTCTTCATAATTTAATCTTTCTCTTTGCAGCCCTTGAGTGCGCCCTCGGAGCAAGATCCTGTTTTTCAGAAGTGGCATTCTATGAAAGCCCCGATTTATTCTCGTAGTCCTGGCTTTCCTCGGCGTTTATAACTTCTTCTCCTGTGATTCTTGCTGTCGTGTGTCGCAGATCATTTTCAACAAAGTCCCTGTTGCGTTAGTCTCTTGAAAACCTCGGAAATTACAGCCTCCGTCATCGAACACGTGAAATCATGACGTGCGATATTGTCGGCTGTTTGTCCTCGCCTTTTGCAACCCTGTTCGCAAAGTGCTTGTCTGCTAGGTTATGGCAGTCCCCCCGTCCTCCCGGTGATCACACCAACACCCTTTATCCGAGCGACCAGGAAGAGCGGACAAAGAACCTTGGTCGCTGCTACCTTCCTAAGCGCCTCTTTATGCGCTCGCCCGCCAGACAGTGCCATGCAAGACAGCTCCACTGACATGTATGTGTTTGTCAGCGCGAGTGGCCAGGAAACGCGCGAGCACGCCAGTCGCTGTCACGCCGCACGTAGCCTTAAGGCGTAGGTATGCGGCCGCTGGGACCGCGGGTTCGAGTTCCGCCGGAGACATGGAGGACGTCAGCGTCGTGTGAGTTTTGTGTGTTTTACAAGTAGAGACTTTTTCAAGGGGCCGATCGCTCGTCCAGGAGAGTCCTGCCGAGTGTGTGCCAATTAGTAGCCCTCTATACCAACGATGAGTGAGTATAAGAGTCTGACTAAGAAAGAAAGAAGAAAAAATGTTAATTGTTTCTAATGATTCTCACAACTGAAATTCAGTAAGTTTGTTCCAACGACTAACCAGCGTCACATAAGAAGTTCATTTTTAATCCATTTCAGTCCAAGAAACCATAAGCTACATCGTGGTTCTGCTAATGGTTTTATCAGTATTGTGTATTTTTCGAATATAAACTTATAATATAGTGAAATTACGATACGAACGCGATTTTTGGAGCGAAGACCCAGGCTGTACTACTGACAAATCGAAGTTCCATTCTTGTCTGGGTAAGAGACTTTCCTCGAAAGCGTCCAGACCGATTCTGGGACAGACCCAGCTTACTGTTCGCTGGGCGAACGGTGGGTGAAATTGATGACTCATCTCCATCTATCGCAGAAGTTTAATGTGAAATGGGGGCGTCTATACTTGAACTCCACTCTCTGCCTTCCAGGCGTGTGGAGGAGCAACTTGGCCGAGCAGATTCACAAAAAGCAATATTTATTGCAAGAGTCTGTACCATATGAACTTACGTAGACCAGTATGATGTGTGAACATGATTAGCATTTCAAAAACATCAAGTTAACAGATGAAGCACCTGTATCAGACGCTTGTGAAATAAACGTTAGCTTTCATCACGATATGCTTAATTTGTAATGTGACAATACTTGTTGTTCACACAGAGTAACATGTGTATTTCTGTGTCGCCATCTGCCCAACGATTTGCAACACTAGCACTGTAATTGTGCTAAGCGTTGCTCTTATCAGACATGACCGCAACTAACTGGATTTGGGTTGCAGTCACAATAAAATGACTGAACTACTAATTGAGTCGAAATAACTGAAGCGCAGATGCGTTCACAGCTTAGTGCTTGAGTAGACGCATGTAATAGAGGCGTTACAGTTGTACTATGTTCTATAATTATGTTAACATATGGTTGTTTACTGATGAACACTAAATTTACCATACTTGTATTTTATGGTATCGTCAATGGTACACAGTTCCAGTAGATCGGGGGATTATTTGGGAACCCAAATCTCATTTGTTAATGTAAACAACTACTCTCTCTCTCTCTCTCGATTTCAAATTCAGCACAAATTTTGGGATGTGTACGTCACCCGAATACTGATAATGGTTCGGATAATGATGCATTGCATAATTAATTCCCCATGACCGTTGATACAAATATGTGTCTTCACTGGAGAGTGTTATTTAAAAAATGTATGTGCTGTGTGACACACAGTGCAGCATACGTTATGCATCGCATTTGGAATGTACCCTTATAGTGTAGCATAGAGCATGTTAGGCGATCATTCACATATATGTGTTTTTTGCTTTCCAGGCCTTGGTTTTATGAAGACATGAAACACTGGAATGGTCTGAACAATTTCAATGTGAACTAACCTTCTGATGAATCTTTTTATTTTCCCAGACTATAAACACTCTATCGTTTTGGTACGCTTCATTTTATTACCCACAGCGAGGATTTTCAAGTTACGTACACAACGACATATTTTGCTTGTCTTAAACTGGAACCATCATTACATCTCTTGGTCCGGCTTTGTTTAGGCGCATTTGCAAAACAGGAAAAAGTGTCTGTTATCTTCGTCATGTCTGTTCGCCTGTCCGCATGGAACAAAGCGGCTCCCACTGGACAGATTTTTAATAAATTTGTTATTTGAGTATTTTTGGAAAATCTGTCGAGAAAGATCAAGTTTCATGAAAATATGACAAGAATGACGGGTACTTTACAAGAATAGCAATAGATATA
>Ga0136643_10012055_pt1 | contig 12849 bp, 13 predicted proteins | sample TergutLab28metaG_FD_96883 | JGI IMG/M metagenome (GOLD analysis project Ga0136643, IMG submission 96883) | Labiotermes labralis P1 segment gut microbial communities from Petit-Saut dam, French Guiana - Lab288 P1 (version 3) (version 3) | ecosystem: Host-associated > Arthropoda: Insects >...
AACTTCGCCGACCGGCGGCAGCCACTCTGTCGGTATAGTTCGCGTGCGGACTAAGGCCATGGAGTAGTTTAGTTTAAGATTGAAAAGTAGACCAAGAAATAGATGGCAAGATGAGGTGAGAGAGGATGGAAGAATAGTTGGTGGAGAAGGGTGGCAGGAAAAAGTACGTAACAGAGAGGAATGGAAGATGCTCATGAGAACGGCAAGGAATTGTCTCATTCTGCACATGTCAATGGAATGAATGAATGAATCCTCGAGCTCTAAGTGTCATAAGTGACAAACAGACATGACCTAAATTATTAGAAAGTCACAAGCTAAAGTTCTGTAGCTTGTATTTTACTGAATTAAGCTATATTGTTGAGGTTGAAATTAGTAACTATAATAATTATGATTAGCAGAACAGAAGTAAGGTATCTGAGGAAAAAATGCTGACAAACTTTTTAGATCTGAGACAGAGAATGAAACATGAGGATGGAGAAAATTAAGGTATTTGAGAACTTCAATAATTTGGCTCTTCACCAAATAATATATGAATTATAATATGAAGGGTGATGAGATGGGGAAAAATGTATTATACACACAGAGGAATGATAAATGCAGGTGCTCAGAATACCTCAGTGGAAGCATAACATTATATCAGATTTCAAACAGAGGGTCAAGGTGCAGACTAAGTTGAACTGAATGCTAATGCATGTGCATGCATGCGCGCACACACGCACTCACACACACATGCGCACACACGCACTCACACACACACAAGTAATACACCAGCTAAACAATGCAACAGATGTTTTGATTGAAACGCGTTATAATACTGTGGTTGGTAGTACTTATATAAGCAGCGCTGGGAAAATAATTAATGTGAATCCTGAAAAAATATAATGTAAGAATGGTGACTGGATTCAGCTGGCAATGGCAGGCTCCTATGTACACTGTAATGAAATGACAGATTTCATAGAAACAGGGAAATTATTGCTGAGTAAATATCTAACTTATGAGAGGGAATGCAGTAAGTTAAAATTACCTACAACTTGCACTGTATTAATGAGTTGTGGCGAAAAAGATAGTTGTCAACATTTGTTGCTTCAAGTCACATGCCAAATTACCACATAATTCAGAATGTGCAAACCTTCTGGTTACAAGATGATGTGCTGGAATGTGTGTATGCTTACCTCCTCCCTATGCATTAAAACAAGGCCATTGAGGCGTACTGGTTTATAGTAGGGGGAGCCATGGGCAGAAAATCGAATGTCAGTTACAGGTGGATGTTTTCGACGCAACTGTACACTGAACACATCCACATTTTCTCTCTCGGTGTTGAGCAGGTCAGCCAATTTGTCTCGGAAACGGTCTGCCTTGCTGCGTTGTAGGCTCTGTGACTGTAATACACAGACAGAGTACTCTTTTACTAATGAATAAATGGAAAGAAGGACAGAGAGACATATTATTAGTTTATGATGCTTATCCTTTGCTGTAACATTTGATGCAACAGTTCCGTAGTTTCATTTCTATGAAGTTGTGGAAAAGAAGTCAAAACAAAAAAATTCATGCCAATATGTACAGAAGTGTATGGGTGGTTGAGTATGGCATTCTATCTGGTTCCTGCTAGCATATTTACTCCAATAAAAGATAAGGGTTTTTCCCTCCAAATTGGTGCTTACATATGTGTGGTAGTTTCTGAAACCCCTCAGCTTACCACCCCCCTTCCCCAACCCAACTTTCTTTTAATAAGTCCATTTTCCAAGTTATACCCTTAAATTTGACTATTTAAATAGAAACTTGTAACGTTATATGGATTACTGTAACTGTGACAACCACAATTACACAACAAACGCATGACAAATTTGATTTTTTAAGCAAAGGAATTAACATATAACTGTTCAACACAATGATATTTAATGACCCTACTGAGTAGCTAAGTGAACCATGCTATGACATTTATTTCAAAGAACTGCTAGACTAGGCATCACTGTGTGTACAGACAGGTAGGCAGATAAACTTGGCATCAAATCTATCAGTTCCATGGAAAATCACTGTATATTAATTTAGTAACCCCTAACTTACCAGACATTTATGAAACAAATAATGGAAGTTTCTTACCCGGTAATTCCAAACCCTAATAAAATCCTCATCAGTGAGTCCTGCAATCCGCACTGAACCAGAGTTGATCACAGCGTCGTGAGGAATCTCTCGCACCGTCACTGTCACATTGGCAATTACATCAGTCTGGGTGTGTTTACGGTCATACACTTTGAATTTCAGATGATACCTGTGTTGACAATAACTGATGTTACAGCAACAAGTACAAACAGCTCACAATTGCAATAGTACCACCATCTCTTCAGTGTTTGTACATGATCATTAAATATGCTTCTGTACCATCACAAATATCTGTCTTGCAATCTCTAATCAATGTGCTAATGCAAATGGACACTCTGTATATATCACAATGGACAGCACTCACATCTCCATGAAGAACACAACACACACTTAAGTAAATTCTACACATAAGCAACCAGTTAAATTCAAGTGTGTTTACCAACACAATAATAAATACAATGTGATTAACTGTGGTCCCAAAGTGCCTAGTGAGTGCACAGTATTAGGGAAGGAGCAGGAATATACAATTATCAGATACAGTGTTGAAATCTCCTGGGCAATGACTTTCTGCTTTTTTGATGTCTATAGAATGTAAGTTTTGGGTAAGCTTTAATCTGTCTATCATGATCATTAAGAAGTTCTGCATTATTACCGACATAAAAGCAATTTGCTAATGCATTACATACAGTGCATTACAGACTCTCTCCAGACATTCAGAGGTAGGATTTTCTCTTGTCTCAATATCACAATAATGGAAAACCATATTAATAGCAATTAAACACTTAAATATTTAGCAAATCACATATTCTCCTAGACTTATAAAACTGCAGTGCATGAAAAAAAGCAGAGCTCCTAAGATCTTCTGATAATTCATCATTTTTAAACAGCAAAAGTTAGATATTTTCATTGTTACACCGTGCATGTTGTTGAGTTACTCAACTATTATACCAACTACTGCACACATATAAAATTTATAAAATTTACACATTAAAACATTAAAAACACTCCGACATGTTTCGGTCCTAAGACCATCATCAGGGAGCCATATTGTCCTTGCTAAAGTCACACTATAAAAAGTCACATTAATTTTGTAATGTTATGTTGTGAAGCGTGCCCTGCAGGGCACTCTTCGCAACATAACATTACACACCACGGCATGCTGCTACAATACCCAACTGGTACAGCGAAATTAATATGACTTTTTATAGTGTAACTTTAGCAAGGACGATATGGCTCCCTGATGATGGTCCTAGGACCGAAACATGTTGGAGAGTTTTTAATGTTTTACTGTGTAAATTTTATAAATTTTATATATATGCAGTAGTTGGTATAATAATTGAGTAGCAAAAGTTAGAGTTTGTGCAGTTCTCCCCATAACAGGTCATCAAGGCCCAGATGGGGAGTACAGATATAGCTCTACTGTTTCTTTAACCTCAACACTAGATGGGGTGGAAGGTTAATACCACACCCTTGCCACTTTACTCCTGGGAAAGGAGCATGGTACTTACTGCACAGAAGGCTGGGTGGGCTTTGTGGCTGGTCTGGATGGGTGCAGGAAATCTCACTCCCACAAGTGTTCAAATCCCAAACCGTCCAACCAGCAGCAAGTTACTATACCGACTACACTATCCCAGCCACCATTAATAAACAGTAATGTGATATGTTTGTGATCATGAATCCTTGATAATGAGGAGGCCTTGGCCCACTGGAATTGTAGTGCCATGGTAAAAAAAAGCGATATACTCAGTTATGAAATACACAAACGAAGGCCTAAAGCATAATTCAAAGATATGCTGCTTGTCTTACATATAACAGTGAAGTGGCCTCATTTTTCAGAATGTGATACACAAGGTTAACTCTGATACATAAGAATGTTGTTGTTGAAATCTGCAATTTATGGAATGAGAATGATTGCTACTCACCGGCCTTCCTGTGTGCCATGCTTCATTGTGATCATGCCTGTATCCTCATTCAGCTTAAAGCGAACATGATCAGATCCTTCATAGTAATAAAACTTTTTGTCTGGCAAATCCCAATCATCTAGATCATATACATAAACACGACCAATTTCTGTGTCTGGTGCTTGACCCTGCAGAGGAGAACAATTGAAACAACTAAATTCTGACACACAACTAGAGACACCACTTGGATTGCCTTTCATAAGCAGACTTATTTCTGCATATAGTGATCGTCCAGATCACTAGTGAAACCAGATGCTGAATATGAACATAAAATGTGTAATCACCTTCCATGTAATTGACAGTGTTAATTTTACCATTTAATTTTGAAGTCATTATTTTAACAATTTCCATAGATATCAATACATTTGTCTGCTAACTGAAACAAAAAGCTCAATTAGACATGGCATTTAACATCCAACAGCACATGGAATTCTGCAGCAGGTATTTACATGACTTCCAGAGTACTTAACCTATAAATATCTAACATTTACAGTTTTCATGGAAGAAGAGTTTTAGACTGTTGTTTTGTGAGTTGTGGCAAGGAGCTCTGTGGGTGACAGCAGCATTGTGTATGGATGTGCTCCCTACATGTGCAGAACAGAAGCAAAGGTACAGGCAAGAAATTCCTCTGGAATGTACGTAATCATCCACACGGCTGCAATGTAACTATCTAGAAAGTCAAAACCTAAATATAAATTTTTTTTGCCACAGCATCCAGACCAGGTTTGTTTGCAAACCAACCTCCTTATTAATGGGCACCAGGGACTCCAGAAACTAAGTACCCACACCATGATGCTGACCATTCGTCTCCATCTACTGATGACATTGAGAATGAATGAAGATTTACCTCCACCCTCCAAAACACCTTCACAGCATATAGCTTAGACACACAGACACCTTTAACTTTACCTTCTCCAGGAGGAGATCATTTACTATCATTTACAGTCCTTTAACCCTTCTGCACAGAATTAAATGCCTGGTGTGCTGTGAATGTGATGAGAATTTAAGTGACTGCCATTAGCTTGCATGTTCTTGGATGGTGAATTCAGGTGACTTCAGCCCTTGACATGCACAATGTATGTCAATTGTGGCTGGCATTCAGAGTCAAAGGGTTAATTAATGTATACACTAATTCATGTCACATAATTCATAACTAATATCATAACTGCAATAACTCACCATATAGTTATAAACAAATATGTCTTTACTTCCAGGCTGCATCTTATTGTCATTAACATCTCCAATAACCACAGTCAGAGTGCTAGTGCCTGACATTGCAGGGTTTCCTGAATCCTTGATTACGATTGGGATGAGGTACTCCTTTTGTTGCTCACGATCAAATGATCGCAGGGATGTGACAACAGCCATACCATCCCCATTAGCACCCTCTATAACACAGCAAGGGATACAAAGAAATTAATGATGTGAACATACAATTATACATGGGAAAGTCAAACAGTAAACTGATGTTGGCAGTCCTAAAAAAACATGGCAGATATAAACAATATGATTTGCACACCGGTTTCGCTTGTCTTGAAAGCAGTGATAATACAAGTACTGTAACATGTTTAACATAAGTCAAAGACAAAAATTAATCTGTGATTTAATTTCTGTGCTCTGAGGATATGAAAACTGGTGAAATTTATATAATGACAATTTTATGAAAAATTCCTCAGTATTAAATTTCATGAGAATCTGTCAAGCAGTTCTTAAGTTGTTACAGTATATATACACACACACACATATACAGAGGGAGTGATTTTAACAGGCACTCCACAGGCATGTAGGTGTACTAAAAAAGGCATCACCAAGAAGCAATGGCAACATATACTGAATTCTTACTCTGGTCATGTTCCACTTTGAATGAAGCTCTGATGATGTCATCAGCATTGGGATCCATCCTGAATGTGAAAGGTGGTCCATTGCTTTTTGACCTGTCATCATCATCAGTTGCAAGAATCTCCACCACTTTCCTGGGTGGAACATGTTCAGGCAGAACTGGGCGATAATCTTTCAGAAATGTTGGAGCATTGTCATTAATATCCTGCACAATCACTGTTAGAGTGGCTGTGGCCGTCTTGGGTGGAACTCCATCATCGATGGCAAGCACTTTTACCTGCAAAAAACATGCAGTACATGTCAACCACAAACCCAAGATGGAACATAAAGGGGTTTGTTATTTGTCACAAGACTGTAGACATGCAGACATTGCAAATTTGGACAGCAACAAGGATCCTACAAAAGAAATACCATCTCACTGCGAAGGTAAAGATGCAGAGTCAAATATGAGGGACAATTTTTGTATACCCCTACAGTGATGTTGGCAGCAACAACAAAAATGATAGGGTGTAAACAATAGGAAGTGTTCCCTCATTTGCATATTCTCAGTTTTTATTGTTTTCTCAGTAATGATAATACAGTGACACATTTAACCATTCAAACAGTAAATTCTGACAAGCCCTTTTGGTTTCAAGCTTCAGAAGTATCCATGAAAACTAGTGAAATTTATAAATGGCACACAGCTGAAACAAAAAAATGTTATTATATGTGAGGTGCCTTAGTATCCATTGTAAGGTAATGACTTTGTGGCAACCAGTTTTGACACTCTTAGGGTGCTGAAGGAAGCATTACTGGACAGACAAGTACTCAGTGATATCATAGTGAAAGAAAAGATACAAGGATGGCTTAGGTTCTTTACAAGATTCTATGTGAAAAAAAAAGAGGTTTCTAATAAAATCAAGAAATATGTAGGCAGCTGAGACTAAATTCACTGAACACCATAACTATTACACAGAAAAATAATATCTAATTACTGTGTCACAGTCTTGTCAAAATTGAAATAAAATTACCTTTAATATATTCCTTACTGCCACAGTACAATGCTGATGGCAAGTATCAGTAACAGCAACAACTGACCTGATGTCGAGGTGTCTCCTCCCGGTCCAGGTTGCGCTGGATAGAGACTGTTCCTTCCTCACTGATGGAGAACTGGCGTTTTCGATCTGAAGTGCGATCAATGGCATATTTCACTTTACTCTTGCCGCCCTGGTCTGGGTCTGTTGCCTTGAAGGTTTCCAGACTCTTTCCTACTTCTGCATTCTCATATACTGACACCTCTATATTGGGGCGCTCAAACTGTGGTTTGTTGTCATTAATATCTCGCAGCTTCACCACCACCCACGAGTAGGCAACATGGTACTTGTCGTTGTCATTGTCTTCACCCTGAACAAGAAAAGAGCAAGATTCCACAAATCTTAATAACAACCATACAGTATTCAACAGGAAACTGGAACAAATCTGAAATGGACAGACAGTTCAGATCACAGACCAGCCACTGGTGTAGCAACCATGGAGGGAAATTTTAAGTTATAGCTTGACATTAAGAGTGTTAATACTCACTTTGTCATTGACCTGAATCCTGAACCTGAAGCCATTACTTTGGAGCTGGTCCTCATAATCCAGAGGCTGTACAATTTTCAGTGAGCCTGTCCCATCACCATTTCTTACCATGGTGAATTTGTCAGCACCATAGCCACTGTTCTCTATCACCTGATGGAGAGAAAAATTTCAGTATTTAATGACATTACAAACTGCATATGCAGAAGATGGGTATTCACCTGTTGTTGCACTAATACAGTTATTCCATTCTCATCCTTACAGAGTTAACCAACTGTGTCAAGGGTACAACTCCTTTGTTGATCCATATATTGATATACATTGTTAAAGCCAACAATGTGAGCTGATAACAAATTATAAATATTCGCTTATATCATTGTCAGATAAAGGACGGTGGTTCTGTTAGATTCAGACCTTCTTAGTGCCAATTCTAGAATATACATGCTATTTATTAACTTCAATTTGATGTTATCAAATTGAGACTGTGGGTACAAAATTTGAATTTTGTATGTATAAACATAATGCATGTGGTTTAAAAGACAGAAATGCTAATGTAGAAAAATTTTCCAAATAACTGAAAACCTAAAGGATTAAAATGATAGAAAAAACTGTCACAACATAAACTGTACAACTACTCTCCATTCACTGCAAGAAAAAAAATCATCTTTCACAAAAAACACATATGGTTCTGACTGCTAGAAGTGTAGTGTGGCCAGAACATTTATAGGGCTGAGCATAAAATTGTCACATATATAAACTAATTTACTTATGAACAATAATTGACAATTTAAATATCCATAATAAGAGTACCTTGCATTTACTGCCAACATGCCCACATGGACACACAAGCAATACTTTGTACATTTTGATAAAGTGTACTAAAGTTTCATTGACAAAACCCTTTTATACCATCATGGGGGACTAATTAGTATGGTGATGGTATAAAAAGATTTTGTCAAATTCACACATGGTACATTCTGAAGCCTCACTCACACCCACAACATGCAACAGCCTGCTTACTACTGTGACAGTCCAAAGCCTGTGGCTATATTCAGTGTTACTGTGGCTTATAATATTGCTTGTCCTAACAACATTAGGAAACCAAGAAAAAGTGAACCTTAAAGAGGCAGATAAAATAACATTTTTATATTAAATGACAATACTGCAGTGAAAGAAACCTTATGGCATATCAAAACATACAAATTGCAGTATCCCATACAAAATGGTACTTACTGCTTTGTTTTGGTTAGGTTTTTTGTACAGTGAAGGGGAACAAGTATTACTATGATCATCATTGTACTAATCACTGTACACACATAGGCTGAATAAAAACTTCTGTAACAGTCCTCACACTAAATTATAACTGTAGCAATGTTAAGTTATTTGTCTGAAGGTTGTTGAAAATCTTTAGAAAAATAACGTAATTAAATGTACTGAGAAGTTTGTAGCAACGTAAATTTATACACTATAAGTACAGTTGAAATTATCCTTGGGCATGCACATTTCACAAAAGATCATTTGTACCTTGTACTGGAACTTATTGGTTTCATCCTCATCATGAACAGTGACAGTAAGGATTGGTGTTTCTGGTAGGTTTGTTCCATCCGTTTCATCAACCTCTGTCAGCCACTCATCTTTCGTAAACTGTGGAGGCATGTCATTTATATCCTTCACACGTATTGATGCTGTTCCTGTGCCTATAAATCACACCATATCATTAGAACACTACTGCAGTGAGGCACAATATTTCAGAAACTGTGACACACTTCTACAGCAGTGCTGACTCAGATGTGTTATTTAATGACATTACCAGTTGTTACGATTATACAGCATCACTGACAGGTGAATAAATGAGTATGCAATGCAGCATTGACAAAATTATACTGCCACGGGCAGACGTAAAAAAACCTATCCCAGTGCTACTTTAACCACCAAAAATGCCACATGGACTGGCCTGGAAACGAACCTGGGCCTCATGCACAAGTGGCTGGTGACTTAATTGCCTCAGCCATGGCTCAGGCCTACAGAAGTAGTTACTCACAGCCTTTTGGTTCAAGAAGCACCTGAACATCATAATTTGAACCAAGAATAACGTTCTTAACAGATCAAATAATGTCATATTACACTATGGATCCAGATGGATGGGCAGATATTACATATGAAATTGTGAGAAAAATATGAAATCCAAAAGATTCCCACCATTAACTTTATTTTCCCTACACAATGGTCAAAGACCTCCATTACTTGAGTTCAGTTGTGCAGCACTTTGCCCCAGCTTAGAATACCTGTGCTCCATGGTACCATAATTTTAGAACCACTGTTCCAGAGTTGTTTTCACTGCAGATGATCATCTATAAGTACAGTAAATTTAAGGTAAAGTCTTCCCTCCACATGCCATGAAGGCATATCAGTGAGCAGAGGTATATCTCCAATCACGCTTAACCATGGCATGAAAGCAGTGTGAGTAGTTTTCATTCTCCAGCCACTTTACTACTGGGGACAGAGTTACTGGTACCACAAGACTGGTGACAGGACGCTCCCTCATGTCATTCCAGCACTTGTTCTGAACCACCTTCATTTTTCCTATGAGACATTCTAGCACTATTTGTCTTTTTAAGTTTGACAAAATATTTTCTCTCAACACTGTCACATACTTTTTCATAAATCTACAAATGCAATCACCCTATTCTTGTCAAATTCCAAGCATTTCTCAGTTAACCCTATAAACGCTGAATTAAATCCCATCTGCCATTTGCTGGCATTATTAGGAGCTCACCATATTCTCCACATTAGCAGTATAAGGGTTAACTGTCTCACTATACAGATTATATTCTATCATACATTTTGCAACAGTGACTGAAAAATGCTATTTGTCTGTGACAAGTCTGTGTTTTAGTGTGACAAAATACACCACCATTGCAAAACACAGTAGCTTAACGTCTTTGTAAATATTAATAAGTTTAACAACTAATAATATACTTATTATTTAATAATTAAGGATACAGAACCACTTAAGCCTTTACCTTTGAGACCCCCTCCATCCATAGCTACTACTTGAATTGAGTAATCGGGTGTTCTTTCCCGATCCAAGCAGCATACTGCAGTCTTAATCACACCAGTTTCTGATTCAATCTCAAAGATTGGTGAACCTGTTTCTTCTTCTATGACATTCTTTTCTATTGAGTAAATAAGTCTGGCATTGGTGCCCTCACTGGGGTCATCATAGTCCACTGCTGTCATAGTCATAACCACCATTCCTGCAATAAAACCATCAATGCATTAATAATGTGGAAGCATGGTTTGTGTGACTGGTGACTACAAGCTAATGTTGCTTACAGACATGAGAACTGGTCATCTTGATACTCAACATACAGTACTATGGAAATAAGGAGTCTGTGCTGTAATTCTTAATCCTTCAACACAAAATTTTGTGGGTCAGTACACATGGGAACGCCAACACAGTGACCTTCACTTGGAAACATTCTCTATGCTGCCTTTAATTATGCATGTATTTTAAATTATTTTATTTTCCTGTGGCACTGCGGCCCAACGCGGGCCATTCTATTTTAAAATAATTACCTTCCATAATACATATATATATACACACACACACACACACACACACACATGGTTACTACAAATTTATTCTTCTTCACTACCATCTATTAACTTCCATGTATACATCATTCCATGTCAGTGTAGCTCCAGTCACTGCCTTCAAATTAACGGTTAATTAAAACAGTTTTCATTACTTTTCAGCCAACAAAGTACATCCTATCTTTGAAATCAGGCTAGAGTGTACAGTGCACAAATCTGAGACTGAGTGTTATAAAAACAGCTGCATATTACCTGCTGTGCCATTTTCTGTAACATTTCCAAAATAAATTCCTTGAGGGAAAATAGGTGCATTGTCATTAATGTCTTTAAGGTTGACCTGTACATCAGCATATCCAACAAGGCCTTCTCCTCCCTCATCTTGAGCGAATACTGTAAATCTCCACTGTGGCCGGCCAAGGGGCTGATCTCTATCCAGAGGCTGCAAACACAAAACATATACACATGCATTATCATGGAACTGTTGTAGTATACATGCATGATATGCAACATTAAAAAAAAGGGGGGGGGGAACTGTCAGAGCAGAACCAGCCAAATTCTGACCAGAAAAAACAACACAGGAAGAGATCTGATGTTTAAAAGTTCTCCATGTTAGATTTTCATTATTTTGTACCATCCACCAAAAATGATAAGGATAATCATATCATAGAAGATGAGATATGCAGGACATGTAGCAACATACAACTGCAGTGAAACATCCAAAGGGAGGAAACCCAATGAAAGACCTAGCTGTAATGGGACTATAATATTGCAACTGACGTTAAAAAAATGGATCTTCAGGGAGGTAGACTGACTTAATCTGCTTCAGAAAGAGATCTGGTGGAAAATATTTTGAAAAAGTCAACAAAATTTGGGATCAATAAAAGGCTGAGAATTTAGAAGAGTGAAAAAAGTTAATACAGCCTTATCTGAAGTATATATTGCAAAATGCTTCTATTCTAAAGGGTCATCACAGGCTACTTATTAAAAGACACAAATGGTTATAAAATCGCTTTTACCAAACTAAGATCTCAATTTTTACAATTTTGTTTTGTTTTGTTTATATGTGCTGCTAATTTGTGATTAATTAAAATTTAACAACACCTTCTGGGCAGTGAGACAAGTAACATACATGACAGCTGTGATCGGCCAGAACACCTTTCCTGGGAAAAAAGTGGGAACATATGGATACGTAAGAAGTTAAAATATATAAACAAGTGAATATCACGTCTTACTGCATCTGAACACGTTGAGGCACCTCATATCTATTATATGAAGTATATTTGATTGTCAGATTTTAATTAATCACAAAAATAGCAACATGTTAAAAAAACAACAAAATTTTAAAAACTGAGATTTCAGTTTAGTAAAAGCCAATGTATAGCCTTCTATGTGTTTTAATAAATATCCAGCTTGATGATGACCCATCAGGTCACAGCATGTTGCAGTAAATATTACTAATACAGTCGTGTCAACGGTTTTCACCCTTTTAGTTGTAGGAAAGCACAACTGGATATCTAACTTTAAAACTGGCTCAGAATGTCTTGACCATCTCTCTCTCTCTCTCTCTCTCTCGCGCGCGCGCGCACGCACGCACACACTCACACACACACACATAGGGTACCATAGACGAAATACCAGGAATTTGATGTTTGTTGGACTGTGCATAATTGTGATAAGGATGTGCTTTAGCCTGCAGCCTGGACATTACTCCAGCCTAACCGCACCTAATCTCCAACGTACAGCAAACCAAGAACGAAACGACCAATGTGGTAATCAACATTATACTCGCGAGCTC
>Ga0136643_10012056_pt1 | contig 12848 bp, 2 predicted proteins | sample TergutLab28metaG_FD_96883 | JGI IMG/M metagenome (GOLD analysis project Ga0136643, IMG submission 96883) | Labiotermes labralis P1 segment gut microbial communities from Petit-Saut dam, French Guiana - Lab288 P1 (version 3) (version 3) | ecosystem: Host-associated > Arthropoda: Insects >...
ACAAGTTCCTCAACATGTTTCGGGCAACCATGTGCCCATCTTCAGGAGCTGACGATTGCGTAGTGTTATCGTCACGTGTTGGTATTGTACCGTGGCTGCAGGAAGCCTGTCAGAACCGGTTAGCAGTTAGTGTGTCCAGTGAGGAGCACAACTGCATTTGAGCTACGAACTCCTCAATGGACACAATACCTACTAACCGGTTCTGACAGCCTTCCTGCAGCCACGGCACAACATCAACACGTGGCGATAACACTACGCAGTCGTCAGCTCCTGAAGATGGACACATGGTTGCCCGAAACATGTTGAGGAACTTGTAAAGGAGAAATAAAGGATAACACAAAGTGATATCTAGTTGGTTTCTTTTCCATACTAAACAGAAATTCCGTTGGTGACATTATGTCATTTGAAGTACAGCGGAGTTTAACGTTGGATTTCGTGCCGTTATCTTGTGTACAACATTTAAACAATTTGCTGTGTTCAGAAATAATTTGTTATACATAATTACTACATCGCAATATTTTGTGAACGCGCCTTACGTGTTTCTGTTTCTTTTTATATTTGCTTTCTTGTTTTGTATGTTTGTTTTCTATTTCGTGTATACTTCGTTTTTGTATTGTTTTGTGTACTGTTTCTTCTTTTGTGTATAGCTGTCTCTGTCCTATTTTTGTACAAGTTTACCGACCACTGCCACCGGGTGGAAACCCAACTGCAGTAAATAAATATTAATTTATTATCTTTACAGAGGCTTCGCATGTACTGGGAAATCGTCCGGTTAAACTTGCCTTGCAACTCATTTTAATTACAATCATACAACTGTCTGCAATTTAATTTACGTAATTTGTGTACCTTAGATAAAACATTAATTTTAACTATTGTTTACGGATGAAGTAATTGAAATTTGGGTCGTTACATTTTTTTAATAATTTGTTAAAACCTTTTGGTGGTGAGTTTTTTTAAGTAGGTTTTGTACCATATAAAAGGTAAAGTGTTCCCGTTACAGGCCCGGTGTGGCCCAGAGGGTGGGTAGAGGTATAGCTCTACTCTTCCATGACCGTGGCATTGAAAGGGGGTGAGTGGTCAGCAGCACGCCCCGGCCGCACTTTACCCCAGGGAAAGACCCGGTACCCATTTTACAGGAGGCTGGGTGGGTCCCAGGGCCGGTCTGGACGGGCGGAAAATCTCGTCCGCACCAGGATTCGATTCCGGACCTTCCAGCCCGGTAGCTCAGTCGCTATACCGACTGAGCTACCGGGCCCACCAGGTTTTATAGCATATAGAAAACCAACAAAAATGGCGTGGTGCAAATTGAGGAGTGTAAGAAAGAAGTGTAAATACTATGATGTGTTAACGTTACATCACCGAGTTGAATCCGATGGCAGCAGATTTATTCCTGATTTTCTAGAGAAGTGACTGGTCCAGACATTAAGCCATGAAATACTTACGACTGTACTTGATCTACTGGACTTGCCTGCACTCCGCCCTCTACGTTGCTTTGCCTCAGTAGGCCTATTACTATGATGTCTGGCCGGAGCAGCGTGGGACCAGCAACATGCTTGTTTTGCGGCCACCCAAATTAAGGTGATTTAGGGCGATGTCGGCTTTGTTCTGCTGTCATTTATGCTAATATGATTCCACACAGGTCTCTGAATTCGAGAGCTGCTTCACACATACACGTACGTAGGTATTCTCTTGTGGTCGGCTCATGTCTTTCAACTGTAACAGACGATGCATTGTACATACATACCTATTTACACACACGCGGGCGTTAAACTGCTGCTACGGACCCGTGGCTGGGTCCCCTGTGCATCGCCTTCAAGCAGTTTCGCTTCTCTTTATGTGTATTCCTGCATCCTCTTCCAGTCTTTCTCCTCACAAGGGTGTGGTTAGCAACAAGCACGAGGTAAACTGCGGTATCATAAGGACTTCGGACTGGTTGAATAAGTGCAGTCGGGCTAGAGGGAAATACGTGAGCAGACGAAAAGGGGGAAGCTACCATGCGCGTCATCCCCAGCATCCATTAGATTTCTTTACGTTGTCTCATTACAGATGAAACATGGTGCAGCCCACTACATCAAAGTAACACGTCATTATATTTCCTGTAAAAATAATCCACGTCTTCCAGTATTTAAAAAAAGCTAGCAATTATTTTTACGCTGTTTTTATTTAACTAAGAAAAAACTGGCAGATAATTGCAGGTTTAAGCACGATATGTTTGCAAAACTTGCATATGGCACGGAGGCAGGGTAATGTAGCCGGTACAGTAAGTAGTCTGGGGGTACGCGGTGGCGCAGTTGGTTGAGGCACTGCGCTACAAGCCGGAAGGTCGCGGGTTCGGTTCCCGACGTTGTCTTTGGAATTTTTCATTGACATAATCCTTCCGGCCCCACTATGGCCCTGAGGTCGACTCAGCCTCTAATAGAAATGAGTACCAGGAATATTTCCTGGGAAGTAAAGGCGGCCGGTGCGTTGGGTTGACAATCTTATCACCTTTGTCTGTTGAGGTGTCTCGAAATCTGGGAGCTTCAACCTCCTGGAACCCACAGGGCCCCTCCAGGCCTCTAATGGGATGGTTTTACCTTTTACAATCAGTGGTCTGCGTACTGAGTAATCAGAAATCGTAATTCGATTCGTGGTACCGGTAGATCTTTTTTCCTCAAAACTTCACTTTGGGCTTTGGACCGTGCAGAGATTCCTGCTCTGTGGTTTCCAGAATCGCTTTCCATAGTGATAAAGCGGACTGTGAAGTTCATCAGTAACTTCCATCACGTGACGATGTTAACAGTGAGTGGAGATATGCCAGCGATTCCCTGCATATCGTCTTGGAGCTTCGTGACAAACCTTCAGCACCAAGAACATGTCATTGAAGGCTATCGCGTATTGGTGTTTTAATCTCACCATCAACTGTACGAAACTTGCTGTTGACATCAGAACGAAAGCCAAACGAGTATTCGAACAGGCGTTTTATTGCCATTTTCCGTTACACAGAAGTGTTACTATAACAAAAGTGGCGTACATCATTTTTCGGACTTAAAAGTTTGTGTCGACATAGTCGCTCCCATTTCGAAATTTTGTGCCTCCAACACCTTCATAAAGTAAGGCTTTTTGGAATGCCATGTTGTGACATAATATTTCGTGAAAATTGGGCAGAGGGTTCAACAGTTGAAAAAGAGGAGATACACGAGACTGCTCAGTTACGAATTGTGCCTACGTCACTCGTCATCTAGAAAGAAAGGTAGGCTTAAAAAGGGAATGAGTCTTCACTTATTTTTTTTGTTTTTGAGTAAACAACAATCTGACCGGACAGCGTAAAAATGAGACCAGGAAAATAAAGTGCAAATGACAGGATTGTGCGAGTTAAAGAAGAGTACTTGTTCTTTGCTGTATTCGCTTGATTCAACGTACAGTCACTCTCTGACTTACGCAACTTCAAGTTAAGCATGTTCATACTTATGAAGTTTTCAGAAAAAAATTACAGTAACATTATTAAAACGCGCCAAATGTTGTCTTGCGAGAATGACAGTGCAGTGAGACGCAGTCGGCAGAAGAATATTGCTGGACGATAACGCAGGCAGTGGGACTTTCGTACTGTTTTGGAGTTTGGAGTTTGGAATTCTACTGGACTTTTTGAAGTACATACACCTATAAAAATAAATAAATATATATATATATATATAATATATACTCAGTTTCGACTTTCGTAAAATTCGACTGGCGCCGTATATTCTGGAACGCAACTATTGCCTAAGTCTGATAGCGCCTGTACCAGTGGCGTGCTCTGTGAGTACAGTAAGGAACGAACATCTGTTGGTTCGGTGAACAGTGAGGAATTTGTCGACTAACAGAAGGACAAACCTTTTTTTCCTCTGACGTTTCGACCCGATTCCGGGTCATGGCCTCCCTTTACGGGGTTTCACGAATACACGTATTGGACGTATCGCACTCGGTAGGATTTTTCTGGACAAGCGAACAGTCCGACGCAGAGACCTCTACCTGACAACACAGAGCGCTTAAAAGAGATAGACATCCATGCCCCCGGCGTAATTCGAACCCACAATCCCTGTAAACGAGCGGCCGCAAACCCATGCCTTAGACCGCGCGGCCACTGGGATCGGCACTGAGGGACTCACAACTTCTCAAAATTAGTGTATTGGGTACAGTACAATTAAACATGTGGTTGTTTGGTTGGCAGTTTCACGTACGTTCCCCAAAGAAACATTAAATTGGCGTCAGGATCTGCTGACGGACCAAACTAAAAGGTATCGATGTCAGTGAAAATGGTTCAGACGGAACAACTCATTCGTACTCTGACAAATCGCAGTTTACACCCCGTAATTGGTGCGCCACTGGCCGTTATTAATAACATCTTGTTACATCAATGCGTCGTTTAATGTTGTCTCTTGTTTCCGCACGCGATCACGTGAGATGAATTGCATTGCGCTGACTGACATTCCTATGCCGGATATATTAATTGGTGCTAATGAGTCGAGGTGAGAGGTAGATTATTGCGAGGGGTTGGGCGGGTCACGAGGGACTGCTGGTGTTGGATTTCGAATTACACCTTACATAATATTTTTCTTTGTTTGTCAGTAAAACCTGTGTCCTCGTTAAGTACAGGTGTGGGTAACATTAACGAAAGGTAGCGTGTAACACTTTATTGTGACCAAGATAAGTCGCTAATACCGCCCAATATGGCGCAAATAGAACGACTTTTACCCGTACTATAGAGGGGAATGTTTCGGATTTCACAAGCAAACATTGCATATCCTGACTGGGGATTTTCATGGTTTTCCTCACTCACTTCAGTCATATGCCAGACAGTACTTCGACCCCTGATTTCCTACAAGCACAGTGATATAAATTCATGTTTCTTCCCCGGAAACCAATTTTGTACTATAAAAATTAATTGTAATTCAAATAAGATGCATGGTTATTTTCGTTGTCACACCGTGCATGTTGTCGAATTACTCAATTATTATACCAACTACTGCACATATATAAAATTTATATAATTTAAACATTAAAACAATAAAACATTAAAACGATCCGACATGTTTCGGTCCTAGAACCATCGTCAGGGAGCCATATCGTCCTTGATAAAGTCACACTATAAAAAGTCACATTAATTTCGCTGTACCAGTTGGGTATCGTGGCAGCATGCTGCCACGATACAGCTCCCTGACGATGGTCCTAGGACCGAAACATGTCGGATCGTTTTAATGTTTTATTGTTTTAATGTGTAAATTATATAAATTTTATATATGTGCAGTAGTTGGTATAATAATTGAGTAATGATGCATGGTTTTACAAATATTTGTTTGGTAAAAACCACTTAATACAAAATCAACGCGTATTAATTGCGTTCTAAAGCACACCACAAACAATAGCACCCACTTAGCAGGCCTTTCACCTCCGGCGTTACGGGAAACAGTTTTTCTTGATGGGACGGGCGCTTGATCATCTGAATCATCAAATTTTGATTTATATTAATTTACTGGGGGGAGTAATAAACTGGTGGGAAATGTCGGATGAGATTTGGGAGGGGGGTAGGGGTGTTGAGTTGAAACTGTTGCTTTGTGGGATCTGTTCTGTATGTGCTTGTCATAAGTACGGGTTTTATTCGGTTAGCTGTGGGTCTTACCTACTATGAGCAAGTTGCAAAATAGGTGTACTGCATCTCGGACCGTCGTCGGCCGGGGGTCTACTGTGGAGTTCAATATGAAACTTTTATATTAGCTGCTTTATATATGGGACCTCGTGAAACAAACGTATGGCCTTCGGCGCTGAAAACTTTCATGACAACAAGTAATAGAATTTAAATAAGTGTTCTCGTATCTCATACCCTATTAAAATGAACACACAGGAAGTTGCAGTTTAATTAGAAAGCAAACCGTTTGATTTACAGGCGATATAATTAGTGCATAACGGCAGCTTAACGCTGTATTCTGGTTTAATGAAACACCAGATTTCTGTTCCGGCTCTACTTTGAATTACGTAAAATTTGAGAGCATTACTTTATAAATACAAGCTACAAGCCGGAAGGTCGCGGGTTCGATTCCCTGTGGTGTCTTTGCAATTTTTCATTGACATAATCCTTCCGGGCGCACTATGGCCCTGGAGTTGACTCGCCCTCTAATATAAATGAGTACCAGGAATATTTTCTTGGGAGTAAAGGTGGCTGGTGCGTAGGGCAGGCAACCTTACCACATTAATGTGCCGATTGTCTTGAAATCTGGGAGCCACAGCCTCCTGGAACCCTGAGGGCCTGTCCAGGTCTGTACAAGGATTGCTTTGCCTTTACTTTATAACTCATTTTTATGTAATTTGTGCACTCGATCATGCGCAGGAGGGCAGGGTGATATGAAATTCGCGAAAATTCTTTCTTTTGTCATTCTTGCGCCGTAGTGAAGGAGTAAATTATATTACTTTTTAAGATACAAATAAGTCAGTCAATGGACGTTTGTCACTTAATTTACATTACATTGCTCGAGGCGAAACAAGACGGGGCCGTGCCATGACTCTGGTCGTTAGTCAGCGGTCTCTCACCCCTGAAGCCTAGTTTAGACCCATGATATCCAATATTGAGTACGTGGTGGACAGAGTGGCACTGGCACAGACTTTTCTCAGAAACCTTCTCTCTGATTCTGTCAGTATCATTTGACCAATGCTCTATATACATTCAGTCATCAACCGTCAACGCTGTATTCTTAAGCGTCACACCTAAAGATCGGAAACAAAAGAGTAATTTAATTGGCTACCTAACAGTACATTTTTTCGGCTCAAGACAAAAGTTATCAGGAATTATATTTAAAGATTTGGCTTTTATCGCAGAGTAAACACACTTCGTCTCGATTGTAAAAACCATTCAACTAAAGCTGTGTAGGGAAAAAATCGCTTCTTGCTGCGAGATCTACAAAAGTCACATAAATATTTGATTTCGTAATGCTAAACGTGGTACTACATGATCAATGGACCTTAAAGGATTAAGCTAGAAAGAATTACCTGCTGAGGAGTTTTGTAGGTTATAATCTTTACCAGATGGGTCTTTGATGATTAATTCGAGGAAGATTTATTGGGCGGATCATGTAGAATGCATTGTAATGATGTTGCATATATTAATATGGTAGCCGGAAATCCAGCAGGGAAGAGTTAAATTGGAAGGAAATAGTGATGCATGGCGGGCAGTTATGAACACAATTATTCATCCCTGATTTGCGTAAAGGTGAAGGTAAAGTGATCCCATTACAGGCCCGGTGTGGCCCAGAGGGTGGGTAGAGGTATGGCCCTACTCTTCCATGACCGTGGCAATAGAGGGGGGGTGAGTGGTCAGCAGCACGCCCCGGCCGCACTTTGGCCCCGAGAAAGACCCGGTAACTATTTTACAGGAGGCTGGGTGGGCCCCAGGGCCGGTCTGGACGGGCGGAAAATCTCGTCCCCACCGGGATTCGATCCCGGACCATCCACCCCGTAGTCAGTCGCTATACCGACTGAGCTACACGGCCCAATCCCTGATTTGCGTAGAAGGCGCATAATGCCCTGGTGGATTGTGGGCCCGTCAGCGTCTGAAGAATAAATCAGCTCAATAAAAGGCACAACATTTTTTCCTTGTTTGTTTACAAGTGATTTAGGTATTTCCAAATCAGTCGGTATGTTGCAGAAAAAAATCGCGGTACCAATCTATTTCATTTGCACGTATGACAACGTTTATATCTTATTTTTTTCCAATTAAAAATGTCCCCACCAACAACAGTGAAAACAATTATTTTCAGTTCAGTTCAGTTCAGTTCTTTGTCTATGTACCTGCTAAATGAACAATGGCAGAAGAATAGTAGGTCGACGAATTAGGAAATGGAGGGACCAAAACCCATTAAGACAGAAAGAATATGGAATGGTTTAATACACGTTGCTGAAGTTGCTGCTGGTAATGATTGTATTTCAGTTTTTTAAGTTTCTAGACAGATCGCGGAGACATGGGTTATCATATCAGATACTGAACTGAAAGGCAACCTATGCTGAAAGTACCTAATCTTCCCGAAACTTCGCTTAAATGTTTTATAACTTTAAAAACCCTATAGACATTTTAACAGTCTTTATCATCTCACGCTACACGGCACAACAAGCACGTCGACAGCCGGTCTCAGTTGAAAATCGTACGACTCACACACGACACACGACATGCTGCCACAGCACCAAATTAATATAACGTAGTAAATCACTGAGTGTTTTAAACTGTAACTTTAGCGAGGAACAAAGTAAGCTCCGTGAGGATTATCGTATGATCGAAACATGTAGGAGCGTTTTAAGTGCTTTAATGTGAATTTTAGATTATTAAAGACTATATATGTGCTTTTGTTGGTGTGCTACTTAAATACTCTTTAACAATACTCATTATCACAAAAACCCACTGTCTTAAATAAGTTCGTTACCTTGTTTGTCATTCATTCTGTTGTGCTAATTACTGTCAGCCCTCTCTTTAATTTCTGTCGAAGAAGGAAATGTCTTCCTTTCTATATTAAACTCTAGTTAAGAAAAACGCCCTGTAGATGGCTGGTCTGCTTACTTCAGCCGTAATATACATCCTGCTATCAGAAATCTGGATGATTTCCAATTGTAATAAAGTATTACTTCCCCTGGCCTGGATTTCTGCGACCATAGAAATTTGTTCAGATCTTCCACATGAAATATTCATTTGGACACACTGAAGTTGGGCCTGACTATGCTCAGTTACTGGTCCAAAAGTTACAGTTTTGCCCACAAACTAGTTGTCGACTTTAGCGACTACAGACTCGATTTGTATTCGTAGGGAAATGGCAATGGAAGCTAATTTTCCGATTTGAAGTTCCAGCAGGATGACATAAAGAAAGTGAAACTGAAGCCCAAACTCGCACACACATACGCCACACATTCAGATGTGGGTTTCTATGCAAAACTTCTAATACGTGAAAGGTAGTTTTATTTTCTTAAGTTAGATTTTTTAGGCACATTACAGCTCACGGTAAATATTGAGGACCATTGCTGAAACTCCCGTAAGAGAAGAGTTGGGAGCGTAAACAGATAAAGAACGTATTTAAAAAAAAGCTTCAAAATTTATATAGAATACTGTTCGTTACTCAGGAGTATACCTTTGACCTTGGTAGTTGTTTTGCGGGGTAAGTCCGACAGTTAGACTTTTATGACCACTAAGAACATTGAAAATATCAAAAGTAAAAAAATGTAATTAGAGAAAATTGGAGTAACAGAAATAATTCTGGAAAGAATGGAAAATAACATGTTGAAATGTTATCAATATGTATTTCGCATGGGGAATATAATATATGGCCTAAGCGGATATTGACCTAGTCGACGGAAGTAAGAAAAATAAGAGGTAGACAAGAAATGAAGTGGGGGAAGGAGGTGGAAGGAGTGATGTAGCAGAAGAATCTAACACCTGAAGATGAATTAAACTGGCAAAGGTGGCGAAAAGCGACTGAGAACCAGTTGCTGGGGTAACACCGGAAAACTGTTATAAATATACTTCGGGCTGAAGTGCAGTCGTGGCTTGTGTGTGCGAGTTAATTCTATCATGCGAGATAGAATTTTCTATTGTGTCCTATCTACTTATTGCCGTGTATACACTTTACCCCGGGCTGGCTATATACCGAGCAGCTAACGGATGGTGACCAGTGGAATGCAACAGAGACACACTGTGTTAGTAATAGGATCGATATGTTATCTAAAAGCTTCACCCGGAGCAAACGGACAACATATACGCCGTCCAGACCCAGGCTATACTCCTGAGTAATGATCAGTAGTTTGTGTCTCTAAGCTACTTGATTACGTCGTACATCTATCCAGTTATCTCGAATTGAATTCCAGAGGTCTCCAAGTGGGAGAATATGTGAAAATGTATCTTCCTTAACCAACTTTGTGCTGTTAGAAATGTCCTAGAAGGATGAAAATTAAACCTACTCGTGTAAAAATATACAAATATAAATTACATTTTTTTTAAAAAACTGCAATAATCTTTTGCGGTACATTCCGCGCGTTAGTGACTATATCCCAAGTGAATGTTGAACGGGGAGAAATTTAATAAGTTTGCAGAAGGAAGAAGATTATATAATTGTGAGAGTACGATAGTGGCAAAGAGTTTAGTGAAGAAGTGTTATGTCGCATTCTGTCATTTAGTACCAATACAAAACTTACGTAACTGTTTCAGTTATTTCATCCTCAGTAACGAAACATTCATTCATAATTCAGTACGTTGCTCACGAGTGCCGGTGTGTTATAGAAATTCGTTTTAGTGAATGAATACTGTTAAAATGATTACTAGCCAACTCGAACAAGAAAGAAAGTTTCTATAAACAATAACCGATATTACTGTTAATGTATGCAATTAGACGGACATTGTATATTCTAGCTAATGTCACTCAGGAAGTTGGTTCGTGTACTGAAACGTCTAACTTGGTCTGGGGAGGTGCCAGATTCTAACCCCAATTCGGACACTTAATATCTTATTGATCTGTTACTTTATTATCCTTTCCAAGTTCATATTCGATCATGTCCCTTATGCACTGAAAGCATCGTTCAATACATATTTTGAGTATGCGTTAGAATTTCAATCTTGTCTAATTTCCATCGTAAATTTAAAAAAAATGATAGTCTCCACTTTACTCCTGTGAACTTATCTTACCCTTTGAATTCTTCATTAGTGAAGTTAATCCAGATGAACTGTGTACATCAGTGTCTCTTCGTTTTTATTTTAAATTAGCTGAAAGTACTAAGACACTTTTCTCGTAAATAAGACGGGAACCTCTGAAATTCCGCTGGATTTTGTCTTAAGTATTATCCCATACCTCACTGATCCTCTACTCCGTACCCATACAATTGCTGCCTGTCTTACGGGGTCTTAGTTCAGATCCTTCCCTCTGCGAGCAGAGCGAATCACACTGCGCAATAAGATCCACCAATACTTGTAGGAAAATGGAATCCTTATTACACGAAATGGAATCTTACAGACCAAAGAAAAGTATTCATTGAATTACTAGCGGGCACAGAAGTAGAAAATCGAAATATATTTGCCTTTTTTAAGTTACTTTGAGACGTTATATTGAATTTTGATGTTATGTATGGTTAAATGTGTAAAATAGGTGATTTCGAGAAACATGTTTCGTAAGGCAAGTAGGGAAGTGTATGTGATTTCTTGTACAGTAATGTCCCACAATGTGAATTGACGTAGGGAAATGAAACGCATCGTCGGGGGAAACAGCAAACTTCAAACTGGGAATCTTCTTTGGAGAGTATAAGAGAAAATATCATAATTAACCAGAAAATTTTAGGGCGTTATAAAATAAAGATAGCAGACGACATTGATTTTTTGACAGTGCTAAAAATTTTTAGAAGAAAAGTAGCAGGTTCAATTGTAAAAGTTGCAGATATAAGGCCCAATTAATAGAGTGAGTGTAAATAATATGAAATGTGGCAAAAGTACAGGAAAAATAAAGGGAAATCTGAAAGAGAAAATTAAAAAGCTTGGAATAGAAAGTAAGAACGTGTGCTAGTGTTATACTGGTAGGCTATGTAGGCCTAGACATGTGGGAATTTAAGAAGTAAGAAAATGTTAGAATAGTTGGAGAAATTATTTCTCTCGATAGTTTAAAGTGCTTGAAGTAATAATATTATGCAGTCTAAAATACAGAACGTGCAATTTGGCCTTTGATGCTTGAATCTGACTTTGTTGAGGTTGAAACAGCTTTAGAAGTTGAAAGGGTATTAATCGCCAGGTACTTCTCCAATGAGAATGCAGTGTAAGCAAACAGAAAGTAGTATGAACAGCACATCCCGACATCCATAGCAACTCATTCATTTTACGAAAGGTGTTCAGTAAGTAAATTTTTCTTGGTCACAAAAATAAAAAATGGAAGTAATTACAGTATTAACTGTAGCTCATAAATTCCACTAAACTCTCTTGACTTTTCAAGATAATGAGATCATAAATAACTCTTAGAAACTGAAAAGGAAATGGGCCACTTGAGGATCCTTAACGTCGGTTGGGAGGGTGATAACAACAAAGGCAGTCAGGAATAGGGTAAGAGGGCCTGACCTTTGTTCAGCTGGCTGAAGATAGGATTCGTTGTAAACAAACCATACTTATTTAGTCAACACATCGAACCCCGAAATGGGGGCTTGTAGCACATTGCCTCAACCAACTGCTCCTCCGTGTACTTCCCCCCCCCCCCCCAGTGGCCCCATTGGGTATCGAACTCACCACATTCCGGCTTGTTAGTGACTCCACTGGGAATCCAACCCGCGGTATTCCGACTTGTCGGTGAACCCATAGGGAGGACAACCCGCGACATTCTGGTTTGTCAGTGACCCCATTGGGAATCGAAACTACGACATTCCGGCTTGAGACCAATTGTATTAAAATAAACTTGTGTTTTGTTAGACTGAAAAAGTATGATTTATTTAGCAGTAAACTCAAATCTCCGTTGACTGATTGGTACGAGTGGTCTTTCGAATTTCTTCAGTTGATGGGATTATTCTTATTAGCTGAACGATTATGGGCGTTTAAATTAGGATAATCATCAGTTTAATGAGTAAAATGGTGTTGTCCAGTTGAATTAAAGTGCATGTATGACTCATTGTACAACATACACATTTTCACGGCCACACAGGCGTTATAAGGTTAAGACCTCTACATTTTAAACAAATAAATAGAATTTAATGACTTTCATTAATGGAAATCACACTTTAGATCCCGAATTTTTACATGAACAATTTACCACATGACGTATTGTATTTGTTGTCGATGTGTGTGTGTGTGTGTGTGTGTGTGTGTGTGGTGTGTGTGTGTGTGTGTGGGTGTGTGTGTG
>Ga0136643_10012059_pt1 | contig 12845 bp, 10 predicted proteins | sample TergutLab28metaG_FD_96883 | JGI IMG/M metagenome (GOLD analysis project Ga0136643, IMG submission 96883) | Labiotermes labralis P1 segment gut microbial communities from Petit-Saut dam, French Guiana - Lab288 P1 (version 3) (version 3) | ecosystem: Host-associated > Arthropoda: Insects >...
GGCCAATATCTCCGTAACCATTGAACTTTGGATACAGGTGTTTTGGGTTATATCGGTATAGTTTGACCTAAGGAACACTCTCCCGAAGTTAGGTCCTTTCCTCCTGGGACACCCTGTATACTATATATTTCCCCATCTTTATCAAGGTATGATAAGTGACTTACCATATTCTAGTAATCGCACTAAATGTTTGCGTATTGCATCTCTCACCTCCTTGCATACTAACTGACCTGCCCACATCTTTTTCTTAGGTTGATAACCCTAAGAGTCTTTGATTATAATCTGAACAGTGTAAGACGTGAAGCTATTAGACATTTCGGGAACAAAAAGAAAGCATATCTGAGAGCTAAATTTGAGGAAATTGAAACTAGCATTAAGATAAAAAGTATTAGGGACTTGTATAGGGGCATCAATGACTTTAAGAAGGATTACCAGCCTATAACTAATATAGTAAAGAACTAGAAGAGTGATTTCGTTGAAGACTGGCACAGTATTGTGGTTAGGTGGTGGAAATGGGTTTAATGATGTTAGGAAGACAGAAATACACACAGCAAAACCACTAGTGCCTGAGCCAAGTGCTTTGAGGTTGAGTTGGCTATTGAAAAGATAAAAAGTCACAAATCACCAGGTATTGATCAAATCCCAGCAGAACTGATTAAAGCAGATGGTAGAACAATTCACTATGAGATCCATAAACTTACTATTACTGTTTGGAATAAGGAAAAATTGCCTGAGGAGTGGAAGGGATCGATTATTGTACCTATCTATAAGAAGGGCGATAAAACAGACTGTAGTAATTATAGGGGCGTATCAGTTTTTCCTACTACGTACAAAACTTTATCCATAATCCTGCTGTCAAGGGTAACTCCATATACAGAGGACATTACTGGGCTTATGAATGTGGATTTCTACGCAACAAGTCAACTACTGATCATGTATTCTTCATTCATAAAATACTTGAGAAGTAATGGGAATATAATGAGGCTGTGCATCAGATATTTATAGACCAGCAGCCATATGATTCAGTTAGGAGGGAGGTCTTGTATATATTCTCACTGATTTTGGTATCCGCATGAGACTGGTAAGGCTAATAAAAAATGTGTCTGACTGAAACATATAACAAAATCCAGGTAGGCATTAATTTGTCTGACATATTTTCTATTAGGAATGGTTTGAAACAAGGAGATGATCTTATCGCCATTGCTTTTAAACTTTGCTTTAGAATACGCCATTAGGAGTGTTCAGGTAAACGACGATGGCTTAAAATTAAATGGAACATTTCAGCTTCTGGTTTATGCTGATGATGTTAATATACACGTACTGGGAGGAAGCGTACATACTGTAAATGAAAATGCAAAAGCTTTGATAGTGGCTAGTAAGGAGACTGGACTAGAAATAAGTGCCGATAAAACTAAGTACATGGCCATGTCTCGAGATCAGAGTGCAGGACGAAGTCACAGTGTGAGGATTGATAATAGTTCCCCTGAAGGGGTGGAAGAGTTCAAATTTTTGGAGCAGCCTTAACATATCAAAATTCTATTCAGGAAGAAATTAAGAGCACATTGAAGTTAGGGAATGCTTGCTGTTGTTCGGTGCAGAATCTTTTGTCTTCCAATTTGCTATCCAAAAATTTAAAGATTAAGATATACAGAACAATTATTTTGCTGTTGCTTTGTATGGGTGTGAAACTTGGTCGCTCACATTGAGGGAGGAACGTAGGCTGAGGGTATTAGAGAATAGGGTGTTGAGGAGAATATTTGGGCCTAAGAGGGACGAGGTGACAGAGGAGTGGAGAAAACTACATAATGAGGAGCTTAATGTTCTGTACTCGTCATCCAATATTTTTCGGGTGATAAGATCGAGAAGAATGAGATGGGAGGGGCGTGTAGCGCGTATGGGGTAGAGGAGAGGCATGTACAGGGTTTTGGTGGGGAAACCTGAGTGCAAGAGACCACTTGGGAGTCCCAAGCATAGATGGGATGATAATAAGATGGATCTGCAGGAAGTGGAATGTGGGAGTATGGCCTGGATCGAGCTGGCTCAGGATAGGGACAGGTGGCGGGCACTTGTGAATGCAGTAATGATCCTTCGGGTTCCATAAAATGCGAGAATTTCTGGACTAGCTGAAAACCGGTTAGTTTCTCTAGAACGTATATAATTAATTCTGTCAAACACAACACATATATAGTCATTAATACATAGTTGGCAACATGTTTCGGTTCTAGTGAACCATCTTCAGACCAATACTTGATATACGAACATGGTCCATTCAGTGAGTACGCACATTATGGGATCTCGTATTGTTTACAAACAAGAAAGACTCTGCTCCATGGAGTAAGTAATTAAGTAAGTAATAGTATTTGATAAAAATGCAAATTTTTGCAATTCCTGTATGAAGTTGAAAGTCATTGTAGGACGGTGTGGACGAAGTTGTCGCTGTATTTATTTAAACACCACGATGTGAAGACATACGGGGGACGTGAGGAATAACACAACGAATTTTTAACTTTTCCGGAAGGGGGAGGCGCCAGTACCCATTAAATAGGGAGTTTAGATGAAACCCAGAAATGTTGCGAACGAAAAGCTGGATTGCATTTTTCCACTCAAAAGGACATAAAAAATGTGGTACTGATAGGAAAACTACATAAGAAGGTGTTCTTGCTTTGTGTCTTTCATTTAATTCCATTATGGTGATCTAATTAAGAAATTACGAAATATACGGTACCTACAGATTGCATGGCATTCAGCAAAAAATACACACAAAATGTATTACGGTACACATAATTGTAAATGATTTCAGCCAGAGGAATTGGTGGCCGATTGGAAATCAAACTTACCTGAGATACTAGTATAGGAAGTTACCGATTGGTGGGTATGTGCAAACTTTTTGTAAAGCAGTATGGACTTTTGTTGAAGTATATTATTCTGGCAAGTAGCAGTGTGTGATGTTGTGAAATTGTACCGACCACCAACAATATTAAACATTGTTACTTTCCAAAATGTCCCAATTTAGCCTGTGTATTCAAAGCCGTGAAATTATCATCGCATGTAAGAAAGCTTTCTTTTTTTTAACGTGGTGCTACGCCTTGGATTTCATTTAACGTAATATGAATTTTTACACCAAACGTAGTGACTGAAACACATGTACCTACCCCGATTACTGCTAATAATTAGCAAACTGATAACTTAAAAATCACCTCAATAAACTGGTTCTCCCACACAGGCGCTGATATTTTTTTTTCACCCTTGATCTGCGTGATTGGTAAGGACATTCATGACTGTCGACATGACGATAAAAAGCACTGCCTTACCGCCGTACGTAGTGACAAATGGGTACGACGAAAACGGCAATAAATCATAAGCAGAAGCTGCAGTTAATAAGCAGAGGTCTGGAGTCTATGCACGCGAAACTGTAATACAGATTCTCTGCCAAGGAAATGACATACAAATTCGCATTTAGGCATACATTTCCAAAAACATGAAGCCGATGTAACTTAACTGGTATAGTGACTAGGCTCAAAGTTGGGCTTCCGAGAAGTCGTGGTTTATTTTCCGACAGGGGCAATGAATTTTTCCTTTATCCAAAGCGTCGCAACCGGCTCTGGGGTCCACCAAGCAACCTATTTAATGTGTACCAGTGTAAGACGGCCTGGAAATGAAACTGACCACAGAACCCCTGCTGGCCACGAGGTTCAGAAAGTGTCGAGTGTACCGATATTCCTCCTTATCTCTTCGTGACATGCACACACACACACACACACTTTACTTCATCTGGACAGAGTCTGTAATGCCAGCCGCGTTAATTGGAGTGATATCTCCTCAGTTGGCGAGAAACTGCTGTACTTCTGTCGTCAGTCAAACGGATGTTACTCATTGCCGCGTTACTAGAGAGAACGTGTATTACTCGCGCATCAGAACTTGCATGTGTCTCCCCCAGAGTTGGGCATCAAAACATTCGACATAGGTAGCTCCGCCAACATTCCCGGGGCGCTTTGGCGTGTGTACGATCGATCATTTTTGACCACACAGTGGCGAACCAGTCAAGTGGAAAATCAATTGCATAGTTGAGCGAGACGTGAATAACGAATTATAAATACTCGCCCTCAGGAAGTGGAACCAGTGACTTCAATGTATACATTTTTACACGATCCAACATTTACATAGGAATTCGAACTGTTATAACAGGATTATTGGCCAGCGTTTGCAACACGTTGCAACAATGATAACTCTAGCATTTCCACTTTCTAGACCTTGTCCATTATCTGCTATCATTCGACGTGAAATCACTGTCTTCTGCGATAGTTAGTTAGATAGAAATTAACAAAGCTTTGGAGAAACCTGGTGATTTAGTTGCTTCCTCACAGAACACAATGCAAGAGTGTGTTTCTTAACGATGCTATTGGTTTCTAAAATGGAGGGTGTGTAGAGTCGTTTGGACATGAATTAATTAATTAATGAGTGAGTAAATTAGTTGATGAATGATAATGACAACGGAAACCCAAAGTACTTAGAGAGAAACCTGTCCCACTGCCAGTTTTTTCACCACAAGTCCCACATAAACTGGTCTGGGGAGAGTCAGCTGGGCCTTCACGGTGATAAATAAGTAAATAACCGTCGGAACCATCGCACAGCCGTGACACGATGAACCGATCTACTTTACACTCTCCGTGGTGTTTTAATTATCCCGCCGACATCATCCACCGCCTGATCAGCCCAATTAATATTTCCTCGATAAGTACTTATTTTTCTCTTTTACTCTTGAATTATACCATTCCTTGTCCTCTTCGTTGCAGTGTTTTAGCTCCGCCAGTTCCACCGCCTTCCATTGGCTGGCTTACAGATTCGTATACTTTTCTGTCCCTGCAACTATACCATGTTTTTCGCGCTGTGAAGAAATTAAATCTCACAAAATTCAACTTTTCGGGATGCAGAATAGGTTTCTTTCTATTCTTCCGTGGAAAGGAGTATCCCTATCTGCCTTATGCGCTCATGAGCGGCAGAAGCATGTTGCCTGTGAGATATGAGGTCCTCAGGGAAGTAACTATGAAAATTACTGTGTACTGTGTTATGACGCCGTGTAATGGTGAAGAAACATACGGATGTTTTCGAGGAAGTTAATTACTACATCCATATTTAGATATATCGAGGCAGTTCCTTCCAAAGAAACGTCGGCAAATTGCTACCAAAACAGGCTGCATCACTTCCCAGAATATCGCGGTCTAGATTATGTGTGGATTGAAGGCACCCAGTGACATACAGTAGTTTTTCTTTTATTTTTAAGCCCTTTCGCAAAATTGCGAGAAGCGTATGTTAGCTTCATCATGTCAGTCTGTCCGTCCTCATGATACAACTCAGCTGCCTCTGGAAGGATTTGATTTGATCTTTGAGTATTTTTCGAAAAAATATATCGAGAAACTTCAAGTTTCTTCACAATATGACAAGAATAATGGGCACTTTGCAAAAGGATCTATGTATATTTACGATAATATCTCGGTGAATTCTTCTTGTAATGAGAAATTTTGGGGACAGCATTTGTAGAAAAAATCAAAACATAGTTTATTTTCAATGCCTTTTTCTTGTCGAAAATCGTGAGATAATGTGGATAAATAAGGTTGTCCGACAGGCCACAGATGACAATATAGTACGGTACATGCTCATTGTACGCTGGCTTACTAAGGCTACAGACACACTCAGAATATGTAATACTTATTGCGACATAATGTTACCTTTGTATTTACATTGCCTGTCTTGTTGCTTTTAAGGAAGCATAAATACAGGCAACCCTTACGATCAGATCTGTTACTTTGTTATGACGCAGTATAGGAATGAACGAAAATATTTCTTTCTTTTCAGGTATCGATTATTATGTCAATACATCCTGTTCTATAGCTGCAGATTGGAGGACAAGTGACATACTCAATTTTGTGTACAAGAAAGGCTTGAATTTCATGCGTTAATATTTGGTTTTTTGGCTGCAGGAAACGGCTGGGTGGCTTGGAGAAACGACTCCTTCCCTAACCACTTTGTGGAGATGATCTTCGAGTTTGATCAGATTCGCAATTTCAGCTCGCTTCGCATATTTACCAATAATTTCTTCACGAAGAATGTCCAGGTAATGTAGCAAGATGGAGGATAAAAGTGTCACATTAAATAAACACTGGCTGGCTGAAGGGGTAATGCTTCTGACTTACATTAAGGAAGAGACTGGTTGCAATTTCTGTCGGGTTATCCACTATCCTGACCGACACTTTACTCCTCAATTGAATAAAACTCCGTCAGATATTCAGTAATTAATACATGGCTTAAAGCTTAAGTTATAGAAGTACGAAGTTATAGTTATGATGAGACCTGCATGCAGTTGCGAAAGTCCGTAGATTTTTCTGTTTTGCATAATCTACACTTCATTTTTTTTAAGTATGGCACTTCCAGTGTTCTGGGATGAACTTAGAGCGGGTTTATTTTACAGAGTTGAGTCTCATACACTATATGGCGTCGAAATTGTATAATTATTGATCAGTAATGAATTAGGAAGAATTTTTAAGGAGCGTGTGATCATGTAGGTATACATTCCCAGCATCTGCCGGGAAGCACAGAGGAAAACACGTGTAATTGCACTCAGGATAGTCGGTGCCTTGCCTGAGATTAGAGCTTCGCACTTTCCAAGCACAAGTCTGATGCATCACTACCACGCCAGCTTGCGAGTGAAATAAATTAATTTCGGGAATGCCAAGGAACATGCAATACAAAATTGTCTGTAGTCCAGTTTGACTTACGCATGCTCATAATTTCGGCCATAGCATTGCTGACTGGCCTGTATTAAAGCGCTAAATGCCTTTACGTATAATTTAAATTGTGACACATAATTGAAGCAGGGTAATTATGAACTCGTGTTACCACTAATGGCCCTTTTATGTTGATGCTATTAAAAGGGCTTTTATTGTGTTCATTTGGATTATGAAGTAATTCCATGCTTCAAAGTAAGAGCAACACATGTCTGTATTCATCCATCCAACATGGACATGAAGTGACTCTCTGTAATAAAATACAAGCATACTTTGGCTTGTAGCGTTACACAATACGGCTGGTGTCCGTTTGCAATTAGTAATATTGAAACTGTGTATTCTGCAAATGTCTACAATGTACGCGTAACGAAATACGCCTGTTACGTAACAAAATTCACATTAATGTTTATCCAGTTCTTATTTGGAAGTGTAAATGTTCATATGTCCAAATTAGAACTTCAAATTATGGCAGGTACATAGCAATAAAGTTCCTGGCCACTCGTAATGTCCAAAATACACGTATATCTCTTTATATTAATGTACGCTGATTCTCTTGGAGCGCTATTCCCTACCTTGTTAATCGCAAGGTCATATTTTTAGGTAACCCATAATAACAAAAACGAAGAACAATGAAGACTGTGACTGTCTCCATAATGCACCGCATTCATCGAAAATAATGCAGAATTACAAGACGCAGCCTCTGTAAATCATAGTGTAACAGACAGAAACTTATGAGGTAACGCTGAAGTTTTTCAGAAGTTCCAAGATTTACGCGATTAGTTAAGCTTTCAGGAAGGCCTAAAAGCGTTTATCTTTCAATTTAACTTCCAGAGTGTTATCAAAACACATACATCATGTACGGTTATTTGGTTTCTAGACTTCGCTAATGGCATAGAATTATGAACAGCCACGACATTTCGGAAATTCGATGTTTCCGCGCTCAGCTGTAATGGTGATGGGGAGGGACATACTGGGATTGATGAACTGGTTTTCAATGATTTAGAATAGCTCTTTCTAACATACCAACTGAGTAGCAATGTCACTAATTATTACGTGAAGACAGCAACTGACATAATTTCTGAACATTCTTTTGTTCAGAATTCCAGCCATGCATATATATTTCAGAAATCAGTTGGCCTAAATATAATATACATTCCCCGGTAAATATGAGACTGCATTTATTACGAAAAAAAAAGGAAGAATGTGTATATATAGAAGTTTTTATTACAGACTTTAAATATAATCGTCCCCAACTTCGCACAACGTTGAGATCGTTTATACAGGTCGTCGAAAGCGCGCTCGAAATCCTCGAAAGGAAGCCCTGTCAGTAGCTCGGTCACACCACGATGGGTTTTGCTAATGTCGCTGAATCGCTATGCTTTTAGGGCCAGTTTCACCTTCTGAAAGAGAATAAAGTCTGCCGGTGCCAAATCTGGCGAGTATGGGGGAAGGTGGTTCACGCAGATCGATTTGGAAGCTAGAAATTGCTTCACATTCAACGTGCAGTGAGCGGGTGCGTTGTCATGCAACAGCAGCCACCTGTGTTTTGGAAGTGCCAGTTTTATGACACGGCGCATGCGCGCGTATAGACTTTCAATCACCCCAAAATGATAGTGACTGTTCACTGTTGTGTCTTCAAGAACAAACTACCTGTGTATAATTCCAGCAACATCGAAATAAATTGAGCTACATGATCTTGAGACGCGATTTTAGCAACCTGCTTTCTTCCACCGGGGAGAATTCTTTCCACGTCATTCTGTGCTTTGTCGTTTCTTTCCAGTTTCGAATTGAAAAACGTCAACATTCATCACCGATCACAATTCTTTACAGCACTTCACGATCTTGATCAGCAAACGCAACGAACCTGCGACAACATTCAATCCGATGCTGTGTCTGTTCATCCGTTAATGAGTCAGGCTCAAACCTCGAAGAAGTCTTCCTTCTCTGCACATACATTTCCAAAATTTTCCTGGTCGCTTCCTTGCCGACTCCAAGACGTTCAGCGAGTGACCTAATGGTTATTTGCCTATGGCGCAAGTTTTCTCCGTATTATCTTTGGACCGAGCGAATACTGACCGGCTAGGACGAGAATGATTTTCCAGTAATTCCCTGCCTTCTTGAAAACGCTCAAACTATCAGAAGACTCGTGCGCGTTTCAGTCATCACCACAAAAGTTTTCAAGTATTGGTATACTTCCGTGACAGTTTTCCCCGGTTTAAAATCAGATTTAATCACCTTCAAAACATTTGACGCGCGAAACAAACACACCCTTATTTCGACGGCGATAGAACGACAACTGTTGAGGCTATGGAGAAAAGAGTGTGCTCGTCGAGAGGAGCACACTCCAGCAATGAAAACTATTGTGCTAATATGTTTGCAGGGCGTTCAAAAAGCAGTCTCATTATTTTCCGTGGACACTGTGCTTACCAACGTCAGAACTCCCAGTTGACTTGCCTAGTTTGTAAAAATACGCGTACATATTACATAACTTACAATGTCTGCAGTGGCATTGTTGACAGTGAAAGAAATATTGAAAACAGTTGACATTTTCCCAGCAGTTTGTCAGAGTTTTGAGGTTTTCACAGAGAAGTTATTACAGGTTCAGCTATTCTGGGATGTGACGCTGAGTGAAGTGGATTAAGCCAAGCTTTCGGTTTGATCTATTTGTCGATCGAGAATGAATTCAATGCTTCAGAAATGTAGGGAATCATTCACCAAATGACTTACAATAAATCTCAGATTACGGAATCTTCAGTGCCATATTGTTATAATCCTAGAGGTTTAACGCCGTTTGGTCAGAAACCATAATGCTTTCTCCTGCTGCGTATAACTTGGACCATACAGATGGAGGAGGCATATTCACTCTTAATTCTGGTAACCACGTACCACAATATATGGTGTCGTAATTCAGCAGTCCACAATATGAAAGGACTAGTAATTCATATTTTAACCTACGTTAGCCAGTTATGTTATATGACGCACCAAAGTTTGAAACTAAACATGGCGTCCGTGGGGAAACATATGAAACATATTTGACAGGTATTTACTGATACAACACGTAAGTATGTACGCCTGTCTTGTTTCTACACATAAATTGGATATAGTCATTGAAAATAATAATTCCTTATACTGAACCCGTACATAAATTAAATTACAACCTTAAATATAATCTCAAAGTGCTATTTAAACCCTTTAAGTCCCCCACAGTTCTGTGTACTTCAAATATTTCTCAAAGTAAACATCGAATATAACCCTAAAATGCATTAATAGTTATATATATAATGCGTTTTCTTCGAGGAATAAATTGAATGTCATATATTATTTAAATGTTGTGCTTCGCGGGATTAATGTGGTTGAGAAACTTTTAAACCCATGGTACATAATTCATAAAGTTGGAATAGGAAAGTTAAATAATCAAATAATCTTGTAGAAGTGAAGTGTGTGTTGAACTGCGTTAACAGGTGTTTGCTAAAGCAAAGGTACTGTTCAGCGTGGGTGGAGAGTACTACAATGGAAGGCCACTGGTCTACACATACATGCCTGATATAGTGCTGGAGAATGCACGAAATGTTTCCATCAACCTGCACGGACGTTTCGGCCGTTTCGTGAAAGTTCAGCTTTACTTCGCAGCCCGTTGGATCATGATCAGTGAAGTTGTCTTCGAGTCGGGTAAGGCTAGCCTTCAGTATTTTTATTTTTTTACACCTTTGCAAATAAAGGCATTTGGCCTGATCTGTGTTTAAAACAAACGCGAGTCACGCCATTTACCACGATCGGTCACAGAATAAGTTTTCAGTGTTTGTGTTTTGGGTTCCTTATTTTCGTTTGTAATGAAAGTACTTTAGATGTATTGTCAAACCCACTAACATTTCACTTTGTTTCCCCACAGAATTGAAGCATGTATATAATCGTGGGAAAATGTTTTGTGTTCCTTGTTGACACCAAGTCGTAACCTGTGTTCTCGGCCATCATGTCAAAATTATTTCTATCTTGCTATCATTTTTAAGTTTATTGCAACCAGCATTTTGCCTTGGAAAATCTGTCGGCGACGAACACCCGTGATGGAATCCTAATCGCTGTAGGGTCTTTAGTTACAAAATTAGGCGCTATATAAAATAATGTTTTGACCCACTGAATATAAGATGATGGCTAAAAACAGTAGCTGTGTAGCTGATTTATTAAATAGTAAAGCATTGTTTTGACTGAATAGCCTGCACTTTTATATCTTCGATTCGGAGGAAAAACTCTGTAGTCCTATCCTCCTGTAACATAAAGTAATATCTGAAATTTTCATATTGAGCATTCTGAAGAAATTCATGTCGTAAAGATGATTCACGACAAAAAAATAATGCACCCAGTGTCTATTGGCAGACATCTGTTAACACTCGGAATAGAGTGGTAATTATAAGCACCATTTACCTGAACATTTAGAATTATTTGCTTTTTGGTTGCACACTGTATTTATACGCATGGTTGACATGATTCTCAGAATAAACAGCAACTCTTTTCCTTAACATCATTAATCGGTTGGTTTTGTAGGAGAAATGTAGTATGTTTTATGTGAGGTGTACACTGATCTTGGGTATGTTATTTAGCGTAATTCTTTTACAAAATGTTGAGTAACTTTTTCACGAGTACAGAGTCTAAAACAATGTTTCGGACGCTGTTTTGGTGCAGATCTCTTTTCTGTTTTGGAAAAGCTTCATAGTTTTCCACACCAATAAAATACATACACCTTAAATAAATTGCGTGGAATACTTTTGTGTTCATCTGAAATAAAAGAAAAGTCTAGCCAGAAACACTGACAACGTAGCTTAATCGAAATAGACTTTGTAGGTTATACTTATATTTCATTCAGGTTTCATTGCTTTGCCAACCGCAAGTGCAGGAATTCGTTGGGATTTTTTTGCCGTTTCTCTACATAGAGATTTGTAAATACAGTTCTAATTTTGTGCATGGCTCAATTAAAAGAAGTTCTTGTTTCTCTTAACGACATGTCAGATAAACAATAATTATAAGCAATTGAGAAAATACCATCAGAAAAGATATGAGAGCCCTCAGGGCTTCATGGGGTGCAGTCTGGGAACCACTAGTCTCGAGGATCCCGGTGAATCACAGGCATCTAGGCAGTTTTCGGGCCCTCGAGTGTTTTATGGGTAATTTTTATGATTATGGAGACACTAAAAGCATCGAGTCTACTCATTTCCAACCTGTCATAAAATTTTAAGCGTTATTTGTGTATGCTGTAACCCCCGGTAGAACCTTCTAGATCTCAGGGAATATGGCGATTAATGAAAGGCGATGATGAGAAACGCATGTAAAAGAATCGTTCCCCAAGAGAACACTGAGTCCGTCGACCCGTAATTAACGAACTTCATGCTACGGAGAACCATTCAGTACATCCACATACGTATTGAGCAGGTTACTTTAGCAGTAATGCTCTGGGCTTGTATGCAGAAGGAAGCTGAGTGACGTTTCCGTCAGGTTAGTGGTTATTCTAACTGACATTTATAAGGGTTTCCTTCAGTGAGGCCAGGTGAATGCTGAAAGATTATATTCAATTTTCCAGCGCACCTACATCTAAACGCTTGTCCATTTACCATGCATCATCATTCCATCTCCTCCAGGATGTGTAAAGTATTTTGAAATAAATTAATATCGAATAAATATTTGAAACAAAATTAATGGCAGATCTCACAATATTTCGAAACAAAATTAGTGGCAGATCTCATAATATTTCCTGCTTCACAATTGGGGGCCCGAGTTAAATTTTGGCCTTTATACTGGCAAAGGCAAAATAAAATTTTTCTCGTTTTCTTCAGGAATGTATTAGAGTTTTTCACCTGAAGTCGCCCCAGCATCCATCCACGTGCTTTCATACTCGGTCATTCTGTAATCATCGTGTTATTAAACACTCTCAAAATAAGCAATTGCGAAAGTTTTTATACAAAACATAATAAATAGATTATTATTATTATTATTATTATTATTATTATTATTATTATTATTATTATTATTATTATTCGAATCCTTGATGGCGTAGTCGGTATGACGACTTGACTA
>Ga0136643_10012061_pt1 | contig 12843 bp, 5 predicted proteins | sample TergutLab28metaG_FD_96883 | JGI IMG/M metagenome (GOLD analysis project Ga0136643, IMG submission 96883) | Labiotermes labralis P1 segment gut microbial communities from Petit-Saut dam, French Guiana - Lab288 P1 (version 3) (version 3) | ecosystem: Host-associated > Arthropoda: Insects >...
ATGTTTCGGGCATCATTATGCCCATCTTCAGGAGAACAAGACGTGTGTTACTGCACGTGGTGTGCTGCGTTGGTTCTGCTGGATGTGGTTGGTAGCGGTTGTGGGGCGCTGCGTTGTAGGGTGTGAGCACTGTGAAGGTGTACTAGTCGAACAGTAACCTTCACAGTGATGCCCGAAACATGTTGAGAAATTATTGATAATAAACATCTAACTGTTGCATCTTGTTGGTTTTCTCTCTCACTTCCCAAATTGAAATATGAAAAAAATTGAGCCGGGGGCTGCATCTTGTTGGAATGGTGTATTATGAGGACCCTCTTCTTTCAAAACCGGCATGAGGGAAATGCCGCACGCAGGTTAATAATAAAAAGAATACCTCCATTTAGGCAGCCTCCAGATTACTGGAGAAGAAATCTTCCACAGGAATATCGTGACTTATTTAAAAAAATCCATAAGATATCAAATTTTCTTCCAAAAATCCCTTTTAAAATTAATCGGGATCCCTGTACGTGTATGTAACAAGAAGAAACCTGTAGCGAGTGGCCGAATCTTAGAAAGGTTTGGGAGCCGAAAAATGTTCACAAAAAATATATCAGGAAAGTTTGCTGAGTCAATTCAGAATTCAGTAGGTTTTATCGTTTGTTTTCTGCTGCCATTCAACGAAGCGTCACAGAACTTTGCCCCATCGCACTCACAAAACGAAAATCAGATTGAACACTGCGCTTCTCTACACGCCTCAAAACACCGTCACTTGCATACAGCCGAAATACGACAGTGAAATCAAAGCGTAGAAGGATTTAACGGCAGTATGGTGTAGGGGCTTGAAGTTGGCTCACGTGGTTAAGTTTAAATAAGAATAACGTCGGCTCTTCTCGAATTGCATATTAAGGACAGAATTTCTTGTTTACTTGGGTAAATATTACCTTCTTAAAAGGGACGCGTCTTTGTTTTTTATTCGGATAGTATATGCGTAGGCAGAAAACAATCAGTTATAGACGTGCAAGATAACATTAATATAGATAATACGTAGATTCCATTCTTATGGACGGTCAACTGTGCGGTGGGTGGATGGCTGTCCTATGCAGAAAATGAATAACCGGGCTTAGCACACGGCAGGTGAATTCTTGACTACCTGTGTGACTGTCAGGTGGCGACAACGTCCATCCCAGAAAACTTGTATCTTCAGCATCATCGCAGTGAAATTCTCAAATTTCTTGTGTGAAATTAGGTGCGCACCCAGACATTTTTACTGTGGGAAGGGCGGCCGGACCCTGAGGCTTTCTGTAATTTTTGTTTCATCATCATCATCATCATCACAGTCATCATCCATCACTAGTTAGACCTTGCTAAGCCTGTTTCTACCTGCTGTAACAGTCTTCAAAAGACTTCCAATTCGTCTTCGTCCATTCCGTCTATAGTTCAGCATCGCTTTTGTCATCGTGCTGTTGTTCATTCTTGTTACATGTCAATTTGATCTTCATCTTCTTAGTTTCTCGTCAACTGGTTCTACTTTCAACCCTTGATTTTATAAATTATGTAATAAAACGTATGTCTTATGTATAACTGTAACATAACTGTAACAAACTCTGTTGGCGACTGCATATATATATATAAAACTACACGTTCCATGACCCACTCACCTAATTTAAATTACAAATTCTATTACTGTTTTTTAACATTTTGTTCTAAAACACCATAAGTTTCATTCAGTTCTTAAAATTCCGGCGTGCTAGTCATCAGCTGATTTCAGTAGATAATTTCGGCTGAAAAGTAAATCAAGCAAACATTTGATATGCTCGTGCCTATAAAATATGTGTATTTTTTTTTAATTTCGATTTCGGCGGAGTTCGACCCTGTGTCAGATCCTCAAAAACGATTGCACTCCATGGTGCTGGCTGGCGTTTCGTAAAGAAATTGCTGTAATCAAAATTAAATTATTTTTTAAAAGATTTCATAAAAAAAAAGTGTTTCACAAAAGTATCCCTAAATTAGACCGACGCTTTTTTCCCCACCGCAAAAAAATCGCATGGGTATTTGTTGTTGAAGAAGACCTTATGCCGTAGAAATAAAATTCCTTCGGTAGACTGATGTTCATAACGATTTAGATTAAAATCGCTCACCATGCAACTCTGCAGGGGAACTTTGGTGTCTACAACACTACACGACCTACCGTCCCAGAACAGCGTTAATATTCTTATTTATTCGACGACGTGAAAACAAATACACGGCCACCGTTAGTTGACATAACATTTATTCGAAATTAATCCGCTACTTCCAGAGAGGGGCCACCCGGATCAGCCCTCGCACGTGGCACTGCTGCTGGAGGTCAGCACCCATCGCTTACATCCGATTGAAGGAATCTCTAACACCACCCTGTTCTCCTTCAAGTCTCACTTGATCTTATTTCTACTCCTCTGAGCAGTCAGACTCCACCCATACATCCTTCTGGTTAGAACTAGACCAACTGGTATAGCTGAAGATTTTTGTCGCCAGGAACCTCACAGTATTATGTAACACGACGGCGCATGCAGTGGCGTGCTGATTCATGTCTTCGCCTTGTGATTAATTTGGTACTGAGATGTGAAATTACAGCGCTGTAATTTTATAACCTGATTGAATACCATTCACATATGTGGGGCTGTCTTTGAGTTTCACTTGTATTTACACTGCGCACTGGGAAGTATTTAGGATATTAGTGTTTGACTGCGGTGTGGATGACTGGGGTTCGATTCCCAGCAGAAGAAATAGGGTTTGCCCTTCACCACGATGTTCATATCAGTTCTGTGGCCCACGCGGCATACTTGCAAGTGTTAACATGAATACAGCGTGAAACTGTCCGCTAAACTTCTTCTAGTTTAGACGTTAGTAGTGCATATATCAATGCTATTACTCCAACATATACATTCACTGTGCTGTGTTTCAAGTCTTCGTCTTTTACTGTTCGCGACCATTTAATATCAACATTTTACTTTGCTGATTTTCATATTCGTATAAATGCACCCTCTTTAATGGGGAGAAGAGAATAGCGGCCGGGGTGTGACCACCCACCTCCATCTGATGTTGAGGTACAGAATGACTGGATCTATACAGTTGCTTCAACTATATATCTCCAAGCAGTGGACAGGAACAACTATACATTATTTCTTTAATGGCTGCCTCAGAAAAAGATGTCTAACAATTCCGATTTTCAGCCACATTGACCACACTAATGTCCACTTTACTATAGGCGATAAAGTGCCATTTCATGTAAGCTTATTATCATAAACCGTCTATCATATTTTACGAAAAAGTTGCGAGTAAGTAGAGAACGCTGTTAGGAATTATATATACTGCATAATGGAGTATGCTCTTTCGAGTCGTCTTGACACGTTGAGATAAGTTGATGATCAATGACGTGTAATGAATTTTAATACTCAAAATTTATCTGGTTTCTTGATGATGACAAAATTGTTACACTGACGTTAAAACGCGCGTTAATAAAATATAGTGCACGGTACTTTGTAAAATGTTACAGTTAGGACTTTGAGAACCCCATATTTTCCGCATGTGTTTTGTGTTTGTCAATGTGTGCGTCTTTGTGTCCCTCATTTCAACTTATGAGCCAAGTGATCGAATATAAGAAATGCTGATGAAACTATTGTGTAATCGAAGGACACTTTACGGCCGTAATTTCAGACTATCAGAATTCAGTAATAACATGGCGGACGCACGAACATGTGAGGCGATAGCTACACTGGCGTCACTTGCTTGTAAGATAAAGAATTTATGGTAACAGACTTTGTAAGGGATTCAGGTTTTGTTAAGGTGGTAATTTTATTGAAAATAATGTAACTGGGTAACTGCCACGTAGAAATTTGTTTAATTTTCGGTTTGGGTGCGATACTAATGAGGCATAGGAACTTAGGTGCGTAATATTTGGTACGGATGTAGCCCATGTCAACAACCACAAACATAAAAACGACACGAAATTTTGAGGTTATATCCGACATAGTTGTACACAGTGTAGTCCCCACACGTAACCTGCATTTAAGTGCAAATTCACCCCCCCCCCCCAAAAATGTAATTATAATCATACTGCGCTTAATGCTAGTAAATATGTAAAATAAAAATATATGCAGTAAGGAAATAGTCTTTGAATTCTGCTTGAAACTCCGTGTTGTGTTCTGAATTTCTCGTGCTTGTTCTGCTTTAGTTGCAATGATGCTGAACCCTCCAATACAGTGGGCTTAACTGGACCTATTTTATCAGTCTTAGATGACAGTTGTGAATGGGGAATTAACGTAATCGTAACTGGTAAGGAAAGTCGAAGTGCACAGATGAAACCGTGCTGTTGTGGCCCTTCGTCCACTATAACACACGAATGACTCATCTAGGATTAAACCCACGACTTTAAGAAGAGCAGCCGGCGAGCACCCGTTTGTAGTTTTAAAAACCAGGATGTCCTCACGCCACTGTAAAAGGCAAACTCGTCCCAAGAACGACCTGTCTTAACACCAACAAACAAACAAAAAAAAAATCGCGTGCACGCTGGTTTTCACTTTTTATACTCAATCACTGCTGTAGGGCTCGTCTGATACACACAAGAGTTATCGATCTGTAATAACATTGCATAACTGCAGCCAGTAGAAAGTATCATAAAAAACACGTAATGTATTACAGTGGAATTTGGATGCAAGAAATGAGTTACTGTCATATTGGTTTTATTTATCTTGGGGAAAATACATACATATTATATTCTTCTGTGAAACTGTATCATTCTTCTTGATTTAAATTTGTTCTTCTCTGACGACGGTGTCTGAAGTGGTCAGTTTTAGTAGCGGAGAAGAATTTACGAATTTGAAAGGAATCAGAATGTAAGCATCGTGGCCTATTTTAACGTATTATCCCATAGTCTTCCTGCATAGATTAAAGGACCCAACGAAAAGCCACAAGCAAGATTGATCTTGTTGTGGTAGACCTTCTGTTACAGTGCCTAAAGAAGGATGGTATAGTGACATCCAATCAGACGCAAAGTTACTTCAGAAATGGAAAATATGACAACGTGGAACAACATGTGGAATAATTCCCTTCTGCTTTTTATTTTCGCAGTGGCAGTAGAGACTCAACCTAATTGTAGTTTATTGCCCATTTAACAGCCCACACGCTGGTAGGTTTGCTGTAACTACAACGGTCACTGCGAGGAGCTTCGTATCATACAGCTACCGTGTGTTCCGTAAGCATGTGGCTTCTGACATAAATTTCTGATTATCAGACTTGAAGTTTGAATAGCGACGATAAGTCATAGTTTTGACGTCTGGGTATAACGACTTGTTGCAGACTGATAAGGGAGTAATAATGTTTCGAGGGGACATTGTGCTTCTTTCTTCAGGAAGGAGTGCACATCTCCGTAAAAGACTCAAATCTTAAAATTTAACCAATTGTTTACTTTCAGTACTACATGCCATTAAACACATACAGTCAATAACTGATTAACTCCAGGGATCACAGTCCTTCTTGAGAAGTTAACACGTTCTGAACTGGTCAAGAAATTCACCGCATTTATGGAACCCGAGAGTTCATTACCGCAGTCACAAGAGCTCGCCACCTGTCCCTATCCTGGGCCAGATCAGTCAAGTCCATGCCTCCCATCTCACTCTTGAAGGTGCATTATAATATTGTCCTCCCACCTACTCCTGATCTTCCAAGTGGTCTCTTTCGCTCAACATGATGTCAATAAATTGTTAAATCAGCCAAAAAGACAACTTTAATATTAGAACCCAAAGTGCTGTTACACAATAACCGTATTTGCACGCCGGCAGTTTGTTATTCCTTGCACTTTCAACTATTTTTACATGTTTTTTATTACATGTAGTCGTATGCAGTGCCTCAGTTTGCGGAGTCGAAAAACAAACCAGGGCGATAGGAAGCTATCTTCGTAAACGTCCTGTAGTAGAAGGCTGCTTTTGCATTCTGGTCCATATGGGCTCGGCAGCAGGAGGCGGCCGCCCATATTTAGAGCTGATCCTTGTTGGGCACGTCAGTAAGGCATGAGTATGGTTCTTGTCGGCACAGTCTAGCACCTGTGTACAGAGCTGCACCACAGAGCAGTAAATCTTATGTATGAGACGCCTTGTTCGCGTCAGTCTCTTATGGGCTAATAACAGCTTTCAAATTTGCCGATTACACGCATGATGCATCTAGCGTCTTCTAAATAAGCTTCGACCTACCCCTTACTTTCAGAGTGAAATTTCACGCATCCCTTGGCCGAGGGGTGTACAAAAACCGGTCGCCAGGTCGCCGTGGCAACAAAATCTGGTACGCTGGCGCCTGATATTTGTGGGTCGTCAGTATGGAACATACTTCACGTCACCCTTCTGGCACCTAGATGTTTGAGGTGGCTCCTAGATTTCTGGAAAAAGTTTTGCAAACCTACCTCGGCCTCACAGTAATTACAGCTTCACATACCTCTGCTCAGTCGACATTTTTGTTACAACTTACCAGGTGTTTCAAATTCTTCGTCAGCTTACCTTCTACACATCGTCACCAGTTGATTCAATAGTGTGATCTACGCTTCCTCTCCGCTGTCCGCATGAGGACGACAGACTTCCCCACGTAACGGTTAGCCTCCTCGCCAAACTAAACGGGGGTGCAAACGATCATTCTGCAGTAATTCCGCCTTGTTCATTTTGTGTCGTTTCACCGCTGTTCGCATTAATGATTCCGGGTCGACAGAAAGTATCACTTCTCTTTCGAACATCTCATTATTGCCATTTGCGTTTTCAAGTCTATCGAGGGCTTCGAACGCGTCTTCAAAGTTTGTTCTAACAATACCTCGCCGACCTAAATTCAGGTTTCATTACTAACCAATTCCAAGAACAAGATTTTGATTTCTGCACTTTCGTTTTGATTCGTTACAGTCTGGTATAATGCACACTGGCCTTTGTAGACTTCTTAGAGCTTCCGGATAACGACAACAAAGAAAGTCGGCGACAGAGCACAAACAGCAGTTCGCAACACGACGTATTAACTGGAAGGTTACGGGCGTGTGGGTTGTTGATACATTTTCTTTGTTCTTAAACCAGCTGGAGGGTGTACAGGGACTTCTCTTTTTAGATCATCATTCTATGTCCAATGATTTTTAGCGGGTAGCTGTGCAAATGGTCTTTGTCTCGAAAGATTCATCTCTTCCATTTGCTAAATGTTGCACGTCACACGTCACATCCATATAGAAACAACTAACCATCTGACCAAACAAGTGGCTCACTCACCTCATACAGCAGACTCCTTCGAAAGTTAACAATCCTTCAGCCAATCAAATTCCATATATTTTACTCATCCGGAAGATTTATTATCGAGTCTGCAAGAACTCAACACTCTTCCCTGTAGTGGGCCGAATTAATCCATACCACAGCATCACACCCCGTTTCTTTATGATACATCGTAACATTCCATCTACGCCCATGTCTTCCAAGTAGTCTTTTCCTTTTGGAGTGTTCAACTACAGTTTTGTAATTATGTATTTCATATTCTTGACACGTGTCACACACGCAACCAATCTGACTTTCCCACACTTTTTTCAAACTAAAATTATTTTATTACCGGTAGAAATCGTTAAGCTGCACATGGGAGAAGTGGCAGAAGGACGGAGTATCCTCCGTCCTTCTGCCACTTCTCCCACGCTTTGGTCTAAGTATGTTTCTTGTATCCTTTTCGTAGACGCCTTCAATATATCACCCTCCCTATGAGAGACCAAATTCTATACACATAGGAAAGATTAGCAGTTAAACAAAACAGCAATATTTGAGACTGTCATGGCGGTTTCAGAGTTATAAGCTTCTAGGATGTGACGTCTCGTAGTATTGTAAATACGAATGTACCAAAGTATTGAAAGGATTTACTGATGTCATCTTCATCCTATCGTAATCTTGACAACAAGATCACAGAGAGGGTTAAGAAAAGGGGCAGAGTTGTCACACTGTAACTTAAAATTATTTTAATCAACATTAAAAATTGAGTCATCTGTAATAGCATGTGTACAGTGTGTTGTTGTTGTTGTTAACTGCACGAAATGAATGCGCTCTTTTACCCAAGATGGCACATTCGTTGCTCATATGTCTGCTCAGGCTCTTTGTCTCTCCGTTAATTCATAGGAATGCTGTTATGGGACAGCATATTTAGTGATCCAAAATACAGACATCGTATCACTCACTGTAGGTGGTTCAGTTCCTTCGCGAAGCTTTATAAACTGCAGAATTCTGTCATCGTGGAATGCGAGTGATGATTAAATTAGGTGAAGTGTAAAAGGAATTACAAAACACTGGTCAGGGATCTGTTTTATTGTAATCTATTGCAAGTGCCTGCAACAGATTCGAAAGTGTACAAAATTCGAATTACATATCCGAATCCTAGATCTAGTGGATGCAATGTTATACACGCCAGTCTTTACGGCACTGTGGCAACTGTTTGTACATGAGGTGCCACCTGTTTTACAACTTAAAAAATTCCGCATTTCGCTTAGAGATTAAATGTATGGATTTCTAGAGAGTCTTAAGATAACCCATTGATTATTTTGCCTAAAAGTATTAGCGTTTGGTCTTTGTAATGTGGACATAGTGTTTTCTGTGAGGTATCAAATTGATTTGTAAATATTATTTAGTTAAACTCCAGGATTCAAAGTTTTACGGTTACCCCATTACCTCTTGCTTTGTAATTCAAGTGATCTGTCTAAACGAGGTTTTGCCATCAGCATTGTGTAAGTATGTCGCGTGTCTTCGATCCGAATAACGCATTTGTATCATCGTTGCCGAAATCATAACTTTCGACACAGCAACATATCTCATGCAAATTGCCATGATGATAGTTTTACCTTGTTGAATAATTTTGTTTGTAAGGATGTGTTGCATTAAATTATTGAGATTCTGTACTGCTCCTTCATCTTGCAATGAAAATTCATATTGCCTGTTTGAATCCTCTTTATTATGATTCAATAGCGATGTTTTATAACAGACAGACAGTAGACAGTTCTGTAATAGACTTGATAGTAATACTAAAGTAATTACGAATGATTCGCTAAGGACAATCGGATTGTAATTTAGTGAATTTAATTTAACCATAACCTCGACGGACAATAATAGAATTTTATTGTTGATGAGGCCTACGATCCCGTGTAAGTAGACTGCTTCTTGAATCAAAGGAAAAGATTTGACTTCTATATGTTCTAATATAACAAAATTTAGCAATGATTCTGAGGAACAGACGTGGTTGAATATCTATTCTGTAAACAGCTGGAGGTAGTTGTGTGACCACTAACTGCCTAATCTCAATCAGTAACAAAAAATCGTCAAGAGTCATTGAGAAAAGAATGAATTTCATATTAGACGACACTACAGTGTAAGTATTACTGTCAGCCAGTTAAAATTCGAACCGGATACTTATTCATTGCAGGACCTTTCGGCATTACAATTTCGATTGTAATAACGAATTAATTACTCCTGTGTTACTATTATATCATTAAAGGAAGGACAAATCTTAGTTACGAAACAATCATCAATGCTTCAGAAACAAAACGTTACTCATAATTCGTATATCCGTAGTGTTCAAGTACGACTTCATATGACATCATCATATCAACATCATCACTACCACATAATCATTATCATCATCATCATCGTCGTCGTCGTCGTCAGGGTAAGTTTGTCTTACTATGACACCTAGACTCCAATTTATCTTCCACCACGTTTCATCCACTTTTTTCAGGTGGTGAGAAAAATTATGTTGACTGTCATTTTCAATAAGGGCACGCGGTGGCTCACGTGGTTTAGGCACCGCGCTACAAGCAGGAATGTCGTGGGGTTTTCATTGACTTAATTCTTCCGGCCGCACCATGGTCCTGGGGGTCGACTCAGCCTCTAACAGAAATGGGTACATGGAACATTTCGGACGGTAAATACGGCTGATGTGTGAGGCTGACAACCTTACCACACTCATTTGCCGACTGTCTCGAAATCTGGGCGCCTCAGCCTCCTGGAACCTTCAGAGTCTCTAATAGGCCTGTACGGGGGTTGCTTTACCAGTTGTCTTGAATATTATCTTGAATGTACATTTAGTTGCAGGCTGAGCGTTCTGTTTCTCACACGATCTCTTCTCTCATGTAAGCTTTCATTTTACTGAGTCAGCAGCCAACACTTTGATATATATATATATATATATATATATATATATATATATATATATATCCCACTTGTTTATATAAAAGAAAGAGCTTGTTTCTTCTTGCTCTGAAACCAAGCCTTCCTGTAATCGTGCCATATATTTTAAAAATTACTTAGTTTAATATGAAATTTATATCATATCCCAAGCATTACTTTTACTTTTTCAATTAGTAATTTATTCACCACATATTTAATATTAATATTATTAATTTATTATCAATTAACATTAAGCAATATATTAAAATGAAACAAAATTCGATTTTATCGAATGTAATAAATCACTGGCGAGTTCTTGTGAATAGGTTATAAAGTTCTGAGTTCCGGAGAAAATAGTAAAATTCCTGAATGACTTGTTTCCTTCTTCAGGTGTTGACCAAATTATTCAGATAGGTCTGGTTGTAAGAAATCTAATTTGGAATTCTAAATTCACGTATTTACCAATAAATCTTTGTATAGTAAAATATTTTATTGTAATCTCTTACCATACTGATTACTGCTGTTAATTATTACACAGTGGAGTTGAATTTAGCCTATGCAGGTATGCAACCACATCCCAAAAGGAAAGTATTTACCATTAACAATTAGGAAAGTATGAAAGTTTTCAAACTGCTACAAAAGCAACTGCGTGCTCTAGAGAGCATTTGTCTAAAACTGGGAAGGAATAATGACAGGCAGCATGAGAAGACAGCCTAATGTGGAACTTCATAATTTCTACTTCTCATCCAATCTGATTAGAGTGATCGAAACCAGGAAAGTATGATACGCGGATCATATGAAGCACGAAGGAGAGAAGAGAAAATCCTGTAACATTTCTGTGAATACTTTTTAAGGAAATGAACATCATGGAATACTTAGCAGTAGAGTAGATGTAATATTAAAATAGATGTTGAAGAAACAGAATGGGAGCTCGTGGATATCATCCGGCTAAATTAGGGCAAATTGGCAGGTTGTTTTGAACACTGTGTTAAACGGACGATATCTACAAAATGCTCGAGATTTCTTGACCAGCTGAAGAAATATTAACTCCTTGAGAATTCTGCTCCAAGTAGTTAGTTATTTACTTACATTGACGTTTTATCGTAGATTCAAGAGCTGCTTAAATTGTAAGACTTAAATAACTTATATAAGCGAATGTAACAAGTAAGAACTTTACATCGTTCATTGCCCACCAGTAACACGTAAGAATACGATTACCTCGAATTTTAGAACGCAATTAAGCAAAATCCACATGGAAATTCAAAATTCAACATAAATATATCCCTTGTGTTTCAGACTTCACCCTCAGTTATAAGTTTAAGATAGTGCAATGTCAGAATGTGCAAAGGGAAGAACAGACTGTTCAAATATTTGAGACCTAATTACGGGGGGATAATTTTAGTGTATGAGGGAGCAGAATTACGAGGATAATGTAAAAAAATTACAAGAAAAAGCACTTCATAATTTGTTAAGTTTCCGATGAAGGTCTATTATTGATATGACATGTAGGATCATCTTTTGTGTCCATTGGTTTCTGTGCGCTGAAAACGCAGACGACATTTACGGAATTGTCTCAACCTCCGTCGTCAAGTGAAATACAAAAATTTTAAAATAATTCTTTTCGGACATACGGATAAAGTTAATACCAGACGCATCGCCCATCCGTTGCATGGTTCCAACAAAGCGTTTTTCAACATTCTGTACTTTACTTGACAAAAAAATCTGTATACCTTTGTTTTAAAGGAAATAAGGCAATGGATAAGTCAGTTGTGTGTGTCTTCATAATTTGGCATCGTGTATTATTAACATCTTGAAACTTGACAGCACAATAAGAAGAAGAAGAAGAAGAAGAGGAGGAGGAGGAGGAGGAGGAGGAGGAGGTGGAGAGGGATGATTTTTTATTATGGCGGGACACAGAAAATTATAGCAATATAGATTCCCAGGAAGGGACCCCTCTTCACTCGGGTAAAGGTAAGAATGGAAGCAAAGGAAAGCGTTTGAAAGCGAAGAAAGTAACGTGCTGGGAAGTGGCTGTTAGAATAAGTGGCAGAGGAAAGAAGTTGAAAATTAAGCTAATTTTTTGGGGGGGAGGGGGGGAGCAACATTAAAACGAATTTTTATAACAATGGAAGGGCTGTATTTGTGCAAAAATTTTAAGGTTTGTAGAATCAGTTCCTAGCGCACAGTGAACAGACTCGTGCGTGGTTATGAAAACAAACCACTTATTATTGTATATATATGTATGTATGTATGTATATGATAGAAGTTTTTTCCGAGGTGCACGCAAGGCACTTTAATACACTCAGTGTGAATAATGTAGAAATGTAAATGTTAAACCTGGTGGTAAGTAAAGTGACAATCGGGCTTTAATTGGTTAATTTAACTAAAAAAAAAAAAAAGAAGCTGGGAAGGCGGCAAGAAGCACTCGTGTTAAGATGCGAATATTTTGTTGGAAATTCTGAGAGGAAGAAAATCAACGGTATTAAAAATATATATGAAAATAAAATAAAATTTGTCATGAAGAAATATTATGTGAGGGTGTCAGCTGCTCTTATGTGGTTCAGGCTAAGGTTTATTCGCGGAATATTTGAATATGGTTATGAAATATGGTTATGAAATTTCCCTACCATAAATTCTAGTTGAACCTCACTAATGTTTGATTCTAAAGGAGCCTCTTTTA
>Ga0136643_10012063_pt1 | contig 12841 bp, 5 predicted proteins | sample TergutLab28metaG_FD_96883 | JGI IMG/M metagenome (GOLD analysis project Ga0136643, IMG submission 96883) | Labiotermes labralis P1 segment gut microbial communities from Petit-Saut dam, French Guiana - Lab288 P1 (version 3) (version 3) | ecosystem: Host-associated > Arthropoda: Insects >...
CGACAACATACAGCTACTTTTAGTAAGATAACAACTTCAATAACATAAAAATTGGGTACTGACCATTAAGGCATTTATTTGAATATTCAGACATTAAATGTCATACAAATTATAAATAATGATAATAACAATAATGAACTCGTAACTAGTGAAACAAAATGTTAACACACAATGCTGTATCTTGTGATATAGCGATGGGGATGTCTTGAAATGAAACAAGAGACTTTTGGAAGTTTCAGTCAGAAAGAAGGGAACAAAAGTATAAACTCTCACAGTATTATAACAAGTGCTTACAAAATATTCAGAATACAAGTTTGTCACATCCACCATTTAAACACCCATCCACACACATACTGCAAGCCATGCACATTCTAACAATCATGCCACACAGCCATTACCACACCACTTGGAGGACAGGTTCACCACTATTAATTTTCCCTCTCTTTCATTTCTCTGGTTATAAAATTTGTATACAGCAGACACTTAGCTGGTAATGAGTGATAATTATTTGCTACATTTTGGAAGATAGAGTTATTACATGTAATTATCACATAAATATTCCATTCATTCTAAGTTTGGCCAGCTTTAAAAAATGTTTTTGGGACTATTCACAGCAGACATTGCATGAAGTTTTACAGTAAACATGTAACTGTAATAGAAAACCAGCAGATGTCACATGCAAACAAGTATAGAACTTAAGTAGTCCATCCTTAAAGAATATACAAAAGAACATCCATCTTCAAAGCAACTACAGCCCATACAGGAATTAAGGTTAACATAACATGGACAGTCTATAAACCAAAAATTTGGTTTACAATCTATTTTACTAATGAGAATCAAAATACAAACAGAATGATCCTATGATGTGCAAGGACATAGGACACTGGAAAACTAAATGGGAACTACCAACTTTTTGTAAAACAAAACACACATTTACATGAAAACAAAGGCTAATCTGTAACTCACTACTTCCACAAATTATAAGATAATCCTTCCTCAGTCTTCAAGTATGAAACAGTTATGTACGGGTGCTCAATATACAACAAGCACGTAACGTGTTTGTAGTAATGATACAGCATCTGAACAGCAATTCAAACATCACAAGTCTCAACATGCTTTCCTGAAGACTGGATTCTGTGCAGCAGCACAGTGACTGAGACTATGCTCATTACATTCAGTAAACTCAGAGGTGTAAAAACAAATACTTGGACTGGGTAAATTTTTGGAAGAGTCTTTAAGGTGTATCTGGATGGTATGCAAGTCTCTGTGATACAGGCAATATGGAAATGTACATTGCTGGGTACTCTGTAGGCATCTCCACCAAGCATCAAGCGCTTGCTAACCTGCGGACAGTACCATCACCATCTGTAAGATACAGAATGCCAAGGTAGGTCTGCCAAGATTCATATAACACGTGCTATGAAAGACTAAGAACACCGGAGAAATGAATTTCAAATTCTTTATTACTGTCATACAGAACAACATCTCTAATAATCCACAGCTATGTTCTGTACAACTGCTCAAAAAATGTCCATTAGGATTCAAGAGTAAACTTGAAACAGTATGAAACCTGTTAATGTACAGGAGTCAACCTGAACATCAAAACTAGTTTTGTACACTTCTTCAAAGTAACAACTCCTGAAAATGTTTCAGTTTACGATACACTAGCATAATTCCAACAACTTACTAACCGCTGTAAATGTGAATAATAATTTCTATAGTAAATCCAAGAAGATGCACCAATGTCTCAATTTATTTTGTTTTTGAATGACAATCTACACGTTTCAGATGGTCTTTCCGTCCATCATCAGGAGTTCAAGACTGTACATACAGCAACAGGCATATGTCAAACAGAAGCAAGCAGACAGCAGTACCTGTCTGACAAATGCCTGTTGCTGTATGTACAGTCTTAACTCCTGATGATGGACGGAAAGACCATACGAAACATGTAGAGTGTTACTCCAAAATAAAATAAATTTGATACACTGGTGCATCTAGTTGGTTTTACTATAGAAATATATTACGATGCATGGTCCTATGAACGTCAAATTTGTGAATAATAAATTCAATACAAATTGGAGAAAAACAGTTTGCCATGTATACTACAGTCTGAAAAAATGGTTTGATATTAACAGGCTTAAAATAATTCAGTCAAGACCAAAGCCCGGTGTTTGGGTTAAAATTTTCCTAAATGCTTTGAAAGTTGAAATCAAATTCAAAACATCTCCATCTCCCTTTATCCATTTAAATCAAGGTGATATTATCAATTTAAATTTACAGTTACTAAGGATAGGTTTTTTTACTTGGTGTTTGGCTATGACAACAAAGAGGAGGATTCGGATTAACACTACTTCACCCAGCCCATGTACAAAACCACATTTCACTTGACAAATCCAAAAATTTTATGCAACTGGACTGCATGTTTTCGAGTCACAAATACACGGAGAGGTCTATATTCACTATGTTTGGTATCTGCTCACAATGAATAGTTTGATCATTCATAAGCCAGTCTTTTAATGTTACTGGAAAAGGCCCAAATGACATTTTTTTACTACACCTGTGTTCTATTACAGCAATAACAGAATTCTGAAACATATTCCTATCACAGCGAAGGCAAACAAAACCATCCTTCATTACAGTGTATTTAATAACATTAATAACATGTACTAAACAATGGCCACAGCAAGCAAAGTTGCCCCCCACCACCACATAACATCACATAAAAAAAGACAGACATTTCAAGCAAAGCTCTCACAATCCCTAAACTGTACACTAAGGCCGAAGGCTGTACATCTAATGCATATTAACACAGCACTACCATCTACCCTGCTTCAGCAACACTTTTAACTTTGAATTACTTAAATTATCTCCATAAAGTATGCTGTCAGACACCAGTCTAGCTATGCCACTGCACAAAATACTTGCACATCCACGCTTTTATACACAAGTATGGGAAAGGATTACTAACTTCACCAAGAGAAAAAATACAATTATGATTTAAATACTATTAAAAGGGAATATTGTACCTACTGATTTTGTGTACTATAATTTCCAACAAATCTGTAATAAATGCAATTCCTACAGCACCGTTACAGATGATTTTTACTGAAACAGGGCACAAGCATTAACGCTGCTTGCGTGTTAATTCCTTATGATATTACCTATCATACCACACACTAGTCTATACACTGTCTTCTCTGCAACATAAAAGAAACTGGTTCAGATGTGGGAGACAAAGGAAGTAAACCATACCATGGAAGAAAAAAAAAAAAACAGCAGCAGCGTGTACCTTTCTCCCACACACCACTGCAGTGATGTCACACTGTAAAACAACAACACAATGACAGTGACCACATCATACAATATTTACAACACAATGACTGGTGACCATATCACACAATATTTACAACACAGTCAACTCTTGATTATTAAAGACAAGAAGCAGGGGGTAATGTCTTTTTTTTTTTTACTGCTGCAAGGTGATATATCCCTGCTGAGTTCAGCACCTTCAGCAAAAAGTGCAATGTTTAATGAATTTACAGATCCTGAGAATTTAAGTGGATTCATAGTCAATTTCAAAAACAAGGGCAATATAAGAAACAAATCCATCCATCATTACCATTTCATCACGTCTGTTGACACATGCAACACATTATGAAAATGTAAGCAGATACAAAGATTGCATTTTTCATTAAGTGACCTTCAGTTCCACAGGTGATTTACACACTTACTGCACAGAACACCCAAATACATAAAATGCAAGAGTCAAGGCTAAATTGAGATATGGCCCAGGTGTATGCCTGGATGGACTGAGGGAGACCATGAAACACCCCAGTCAGGATAACAAAGCCCCAGCCAAGAATCAAACTGGGCACCTCTCATATACAAGTCTAGGGTGTTACCACTACACCAACCAGCTTAGCCCAAATAACATATTAAACTGCCAAAATAAAGGTGTTTTTTAAATTCATGTGAGCTTGGCAGCTTAGTTTGTGAACTCAAAACGGTATACAATGACACACAACATATTCATTAACAGCAGCAGCATGTAAAGAACTGGGATGGGTAAATATTCAGTACGCACACCCAGTATAGGCAATTCTTCCACATGAAATTTCTACCACTCAGCAAACTTATTCCAAACAAGGAACTTATTATTATATATTAATGGTGATCCTTTTATAAGTTATGTGGGTGGGAGAATCCACTGTTTAGTCACATGGAACAATTCTTTAATACACATAACATTTCCTGTTCAAAGATACAGTGATATGATGCATTATTGTTTACACTTTATTCAACAGGAGAAAAGAAGGTAAAACTATTGGATGGCTAATGATTGCACACATGCACAAATGCCTTTGAAGTGTTCTGTCTATGTCTTGGTATAGCATTCACAACAGACAAGAAGAAACATTACATTAGTTCTGAGAACAAAGTAGTAAGAAAAATAATCAAGAGTTAACTGCAGAACCATACACCTAAATTTCCTTCCTTGTCATGACCAGCCAGGAGTGTTTGTTTCAGCAACACTTATACCATACACCAAAGCTGACACTCTGATGTCCACAGTAGCATGTTAATACACAAGATTCATGAAACATGGAAACCTCACAATATGGCTAATATGTTGCATACAGATATAAAACATCAGACAACAATACTTCTCTCATATTGAAATATCATACATGCAGCCTTGAGAGGAGGAAAATCCTACATCACCTTCATCTTGTAATAGTTTGAAAAATGTATTAATGGAAACATGCAACACAACACAGATTCTAATAACAACAGAGTAAGTTAGGCATTTTGAATCATTATTAACATTTGACTGCACTGAACTGGTTAAATGTATTCATACATAAGTAACACTTACATGTTTCTACACTGAATGGTCATGATAAGCAACGTATAACCAACGCTGTACCTGCATACCTGAGATAAGAAACTGAATGAAAACTGACAATCCCTAGACATGGATTTATACTGCTGTCACTTTAAAAACTGCTTTCCAATCCAGGTTACAAAGAAAGGTAACAGCAATACAAGTGGAGTGTATGTTCTATATAAACTCCCACCCTGGTCTGACACTGAATGCTTGTAGATATAACCTTACCTCTTTGCTTTGTCTTATCATGTCCCAGAGACCATGAGCGTCTTAACTGGCCTGAATCATCAGCAGTTACTGGAGCTAGAGCAGGGCAACAAGACATCATGCAATAAACTGACAGCATGCAAGAGCAAGCAAAAACAATATGCACACCACAAAATCATGTAAAATCCAACATCAACATAAATGTGTCCTAACATTTATGGGGTCCAAAAATCCTAAAAGATCAGTGTACAGTGTGGATTTTACTGAGGTTAAAGGTCACACATCTTACTGATCAGAAGAGCAAAATATTGTTTCAATGAAATACAATACTAAGAAGGTCACAAAGCATAGCTCTTTGTTTCAAAATCGTGCAGGAGATAAGCAGACACACATCTGGTGTTGCCAAGGTGGTACCAATTCTCTCCACAACATTACAAATCATTTTTCAAACTCAATTTCAACCCTAAAAATAACTGCTGGAAAATGTTGACACAATTCTGGAGGGCTGTAACAATAGTATATTATATTCAGAATTCTTTTGCTTCTGGACTTCATCCAGAGGTTTTGGAAACTGGAACCATTATCAATCTCACGTGAAAAGACTAAGAAACAGTTAGCTGACAAATAGCTGCCCAGTGATTGACTGTAGTTCCCACTGTCTATATATATAGTTCTGCGGCTGCCTCCCCAGGTTTTCACTTATGCACAGAAATTCATCCACTTTTCAAAGCACTGCGTTATTTCGGTAGCAGATGACTTAGATACTAATTATCATAAATGTGGTCACCAGTGTTCAGTAACAAGTACTGTTATACCTGAAGCTCTTCAACAACTTCATAAAAACAAAGCATGTGACCTCTTCACTGAACAAGACACAATCTGTGGCTACTGACGCAATAGCCACTTTTAAGGTTTTCACAAATACAATAACCCATGGAGGGAAAGTTTCAGTCACATGAATATGTAATATCATTCCTTTCTCAGCACTCCAAATAAAGACACAAAAATAAATCCAATAATAAATACTGAAGCAGGCTAAAAATATCACCATATGACATACAGGAAAGCTGTAGGAATATTTATTTAGTTCCTCTTCACAGAAGATGGAACACTAACAAGCACTAGTGAGATAAACCTAAACAACAAGCACTTCCAACTACATTCCAGTCCCTAACCTCTAACGTCATTTCACATTTCATGTAAATTCTAATGCTACAAAAAGTTATGTTCATCACAGCAACTTGATCAACTCTGGTGTCCATTCAGCTTCCTATTCAACCTGTTATGGAAAATACTAACACAACAAGGGTGAATTGTTTTTTGAGACTGTAAATGCTAGTTCCTATTCAATGACACACTGGGTTCTCTTCTTGGGTCTAAAATGGCCAAAGGGTGATGCTGACCACTCATTTGCAACCACCACACAACTTGAGAATGCAAGAAACTCTACTGCTACTCCCCCATATTACTTAATGGCATGGTGTTTTATTACCACAAGTGTCCAGCTTTACACAAATTAAATGCAATGATCAACACAGTCCTTCACTGCATAAGTACTGAATGTCCTATGATCTTGTTGGTAAAATGTTATACCGACTGGCATGGAAATTGGACAAAACTGTTTTCAAGCTGTACACCAGTTACTTGTTATGAATACACATACGTGTGTCATACTGGAGCAGGAATAGTTTCTACTGTTTTACTTACATTTCACTTAACCCCTTCGCACCAAATGACAACTATAGTCATCACACTGTGCAATGCTCAGAAAACCAAAGAAAAACTGAAGTCATCACCTAGAATATGTCAAATATGGCATGTGCTTGCATAGTCCTCAGCTGATATACAGGGCTTTAATGTATGTACCTGCCTGCCTCTACTTGAGTGCGAAGGTAGTGTGTTTAATCAGAGTATTCCCTGACCACCCCCTTGAAAATTACATCTTTAATAGGAGTGCCAGCAGTTAAATAAAGGAAAGGACCATGTCAGCCTTAAATGCTGCAGGGAACTGCAGTGCATTTAACTGTTTCACATACGTGCCACTGCAGAGGGTTCTTAAAGTTTATGAGTGGTTTCAAGAAAACTTTAATCAAACCAAACCAAACTAGGTAAAATTAGTGCCAACACTACACTGCATCATATCACAGAATTTAAATTGACCGAAATAAAATTACATCAGTTCTAAAATGCATAATTAACTTTCAAATTTACACAGAAGTCAGGAGTCTCCCTTTGACCTTTCTACAACGTACTACAAGCCAATAAAGCTCGGCATCTCCCACTTCCCAGATTTACAGTTTTATCTCTAGAAACATGGCAGACTCCTTGAAAGGGGTATCATCCCACTGCAATGCCTATACAGAGTAATACAAACACAGAAAAATGCAGACATGCATCCATGTCTGAAGTGGGATTCAAGACTACAACCTCAGTATTTGAGGAGCACAAGACAGTACATGCCTCAGTCCACATTAACCATACAACATTTTGCACTGTATGATCAGAACTCCCAAAGCAGGCAACACACTATTTTATTAGTGAAAGCAAATTAGTCCAACCAGTATCATTAACCAGTCAATTTTAAGCAAATTAATGTTAACATAATGAAAATAATAATGCATGGGCTAGGGCAAAGCAACGAACATAAATGCATTTTTAGGGGACAAAGCGAATGTGAGCTCCCAGTAGCCTAGTAAAGCGGCTGCTTTTATACAAATACAGTAGTGTAATACAAAGACGAATTAACTTTCCAAATACAGTATGATGAACTTATTAAACCATCTCCTATAAATAAAGGTACTGCAAAATATATTCTCATTCAGCCGTACACTACAGCTTTCAACAACAAAGTCTGAGGCAACACAATGATGCCTACTTTCAATTGCCTGTATAAAATCTAGTAGTAATGAAACGTAAATCTCATTAGTGCAATTCTGTTTATCTGACAGGCTTTGGAACAGAATTACAAAATACAGAACACAGTTGTTTGTCACTTATGACAGACACTGGAAGGGGTAAAGTGTACATTAACACACATGTACAGCGCAACACTCATGAGGCTTATTCCAACTTTTCAGATATCAAACCCTGAACACCCACAACCTATTTGCCAGCAAAAATGTGACACACAAATCAGCACGTCAAACTTTGTATGTTCGGAAATGTCCAAGGGCTATAATATGCCCATTTGGAGCACTTGGTTGTTAATTTTCATCAATAAATTTTCTAAATCCAAAGAAATTCAAAAAAACATACTGATAAACCACTGGTAATGCCAATATAGAATTAGATCACAATGCAAGGAGTTCTGTAATATTGAATGAACTCTGACATAATCATAAATATTTCAAATATAAACAGACCCTGTTTACATTCATGTTAGAAATGTTTAACCCCTATAAGAAAAATTTAAATGCCAATTGTATCTCTTGATAGAAGTTTCTCTGGCTTCGTGCAGACATTTAAACTGCTAACCAGTAAACACACACCAACAACCATATGGTGTGCCAAGTCATTAACCATTACATTTCAGAGACCAGCACATGGTCACATAGAAAAATAAAGGTTAACAAACTGCTGTACACAAATTTACTCACATTATAGGGCCTGAAACAAACAACAGATGTTCTGAAAAAACTGTATTCTGTGATATGGTACTATGTAATCTGGCAGAAACCTACCAGTGTATTGGATGAACCTACTATCTCCGTTTTCTGTGTGCCCTGAAAATGCAGGCAGTAGGTTCCCCTGAAACAATGGCCAATTTCTACAAGACAACACAGTGTCACATACTAGAAGAAAGTTCTTTTGAGTCACCACAATCAGAACAGATGGTATGTATACAATAAGAATCATCTACTGTGATAGCATTACACCAAGACAAATACAGTGGCGAAATACATATTTTATCATTATTCATGAGGTGCCATGATAATGTTGATGCACAAGGGACCATGTCAATATTTAATGTCAATTATTAAAAACTCTTCTTGCCAAACAGCAGTTTTTGTGGTTCTACAAAAGCAACAGTTCAACACGTCTCAATACACGAACTCAAGTATGTGAATACGCAGGCTACTGAGAACCCTATAAATTATAACAAACAATGAAACTCACCTTTAGCTGGGTGGCGGAGTGACATGGAACGCTCCACGTTTGGGTCAGGAAAGTCAGAATCTCCTTTGAAACAAGATACAGATGACAACACACACACAATGACAAAATTACTTGCATATGCATCATGCTCTCTCATGCCTCTCTTGTCACAGGGATCTGCACAAGTACCAGAGGCCTCATAGCAACAGTTCAAAACTACTAGTGTACACAACCAATGCATGAAAAACTATACAAATAAGGTGAAATCCCGCCTAATGGATCTCTGGAAGAATGGCGTTTCTTACACAGAAATCAAGGTCCATGAACTCCCACATTTTTTAATAAAACTATATATAGCTATGATAATATAACCTATTTGTATAAGTACAAAACGGACAGTTTCTACCAACAAAACACAATTATGTTACATCAAATGAATTTTAAAAGAGTTCATGGAATCCGAAATGAGCACAACAGTTGTGTGGTAACGATTTCCAGCAAAGAGGAAACATATCAGTTGCTTTGACCACAGTCACAAAGTGCAAGTTGCAGAATCTCACAAAGTGCTGTCACGAAACGTTACTTACAAAACGGAATTCACCAAATACAGGAAAACAACACACTGCTTACATTAGGCTTAAGCTGGAAGTAGAAACCACACTAACTAAACTGGGATTTAATTGCATTTGGAAACACAGTACCAACGGAAATACTGCTGACACTTTCTATTTCTGTATGACAAACTACAGCAAGCACCAATGTAAGTGGTGTTGTAGAACCATCATCATCATCATCATCATCATCAGAGTCTCTAACAAAATTTGGGTGCAAAAGAACATTTCAAAAGACAACTATCAATCGTGCTCACCAAACAACTCAGAAATCAGTTGGTAAATCTGTATTAAATTCTTCCTGCAAAGGATGTCCATGAACATTCTATTAAGCCTAATGGTTGTTAACTCTGTACATAGTCAACTACAATCAACATGGCCAGCACTCATGTATGGTACATAGCAATTTGGCCACACTGCCATGGCAATCAGATACCTACCACCACCTAGTCCAATGGGACAAAATGGTATCAACATTAAGTACTCCCTTTTCCAGAGTGCCCACAATCACTAAACAGTTTAATGTTTAGTGACAAAACCATAACTTCTAATGAAACTTACATCATTGTTACTAAGTGCAATTCTGGTGCATGCAATGCAGGCAAACGCAATTTCAAATGTGAAGGTGGAGAAGACTGTAACATCATGCTCTGGGGGGAGAAAGGAGTGGAGCAAAAGAAAATATTTTACTCCAGGCCCTTGAATGATTTTAACTGTACTCTAACTGCATTAATTTAAAATCAATTCTTTTCCTCTGACTTGCAAATGCTTGCATCATGCACATGACTCATTCATTAACTGCAGTAATATCACAGCATTGCTAACAAAATCATACAGCACAATAACATTTACTATCCGTGCTTTAACTTGGAGCTTCACTTACCAGTATCATATTAGCCAGAGGTAACCCTGACAAACACTGAAAGGTAAATACTGTGTTACACTGCATAACAATACAGTAATTAAAGTTCCTGCTTCATATAACACTATAATTACTCGTACAATAGATGCAGTGATGCCACCAGAGCACATCTACTAACCATCACTAAGAACAACTTCGGCTTGGCTAGGTCGTGGTACCTGCTTCGTCTCTATCCGCAACACTCGTGGCTCTGCAAAACAATGGCGTGTTGAAAGTGTGATTTTTATGGACTGCATTCATAAAATTATTATTCAAGTGTATTTTAAAAATCGGGCATACACAACATATAACACAAGATATAACAGCCACGCTATATCTTGTATTAAATGTTGTGTATGACTGCTCTTTAAAATACAACTGAAAACTGATAACACCACAGGGATAGGTCACCTCAAAATAACTGGGGCTAGTTAAGCATACATCCACCACTTCAACAACTTTTAAAAAGGGGGGGGGACTACAACTGCGTATGTTGCGTATGACTGATTTTTAAAATACATTGCAAAAATGACGACACAACGGGGATGTGTCACCTCGAAAGAAACTGTTGTTCCTTGTCGGTTTGCACATATCTTCCTTGCATCTGTCACTTGTGACATGAACAATATGTGATGCTATTGAAAGCAAACCACAAAACTTACAAGGAAATGAACTAAAACACACAGCCGGTCCTCATTATCCTACGTCAACTGGAACCAGAAAAAGGTAATTTAAAGCGAATTCCCTTTAAGTGGGGAATTTCCACCCATAAAAATGATCTAAATATTGGTTAATGAGGTCTTAGGATTGGTGTGAACAGTATTTTTCAGAAATAAATTGTGCAAAACAGCTAGCAGTATTAACAGAAAGAAAACAGTTGACATACGCAAAACTGACACCGTTCTCCATTGTTAAATTTATGGTCCACAGCAGTAATCCTCCAAAATTATGGGAAATTTCTACATACAGTTCCTTAAAATTTGGCCCTATACCTGCAGCAAAATGTCATTCCCCACCCCCTCCCAGAAATATAAATGGTGGTGGTACTTGGGAAGCATAAATAAACCTGAAGCCCTTAAAATAAAAATGTGCCGGCACTCTGGGTGTGCAAACATACATGCATGTTTTCCTCTGCACAAAATTTGCACCATTACAGATTTCCAAAATATGCAATGTCAAACATAACTTCATCATCCAGGGCTGAAGTACAAAAATACCAAAAAAAAAACCACAAGATGACTAAAACTCCACCACTCTATGTTGAATCTGGGACTGAGTCATTGGAATAGTGACTAGGCTATGCAGTGGATGACCGAAGATTTGTGGTTCGATCCCTAGTTGGGGGGGAAAAACATCCAAACTTATTCTGGGTCCTCCACCCAGCCTCCTAATCAAAGGGTATCACAAGTCTGTCTCCAGCAATAAAGTGGCCAGGGCTTGAATTGGACCACTCATTTCCATCTAGTGGCAAGGTTAATAATGACAGGAGCTACAGATAGTTCTACTCCTTCCAATGCCTTCAAGGCATGCAAAAGGGCAACTTTATGTCTTCCACATTTCCGTTCCATGATCTTGTGATATTACAGAAGTATGCTACAAGCAATATCAAAACTAACGATCCTTGCAGAAACCTCTAATTCTTCTCCCTTGTACATTACTCCCACAAGAAACATACAAAGTCTGGCATGTAAAGTGTTATACAAAGACATGTCCCAGAAGAATGAAACCAGAACTGAGGCATAAAATTCAGTTATAAAATAAGAAAAATATGTAAACACATGTGAATTTGGTGAAAACATTGTTTACATTTTAAAATGTGCCTTTCAAACACTATAAATACACAAATATATAAACATAAATATACAAGTTACACAATTATTACACCAACCACTGCACATATATAAAATTTTATAAAGTTTTATATATGTGGAGTGGTTGGTGTAATAATTAACTCTACAACATGCACAGTGTAACAATAAAAATAGATAAATATACAAATATAAATATAAATATATAAACTTCAGGTGGCAATTAATAAAAAAAAAAAAAAAAACCATAAGGAAGAAAACAATTATACAACCCACCACCCCCAATTATTTTATCATTCTTCAACTTCAAAAACAAATAAAAAACATACTA
>Ga0136643_10012065_pt1 | contig 12841 bp, 8 predicted proteins | sample TergutLab28metaG_FD_96883 | JGI IMG/M metagenome (GOLD analysis project Ga0136643, IMG submission 96883) | Labiotermes labralis P1 segment gut microbial communities from Petit-Saut dam, French Guiana - Lab288 P1 (version 3) (version 3) | ecosystem: Host-associated > Arthropoda: Insects >...
CAGTCCGTACCGCGCTGTAAACACTTTTTATCTCGGTTATAAAAACCAATCAGTTTATGCTGTAAGTGGCACAAGTCGCTGTTTGTTCTCAGATAAACACAAAACACATAAATACAGTGTGGGGAGAGCGTACAGTTGTTGAATGTTAAACTGGTGGTGCATCACGTGAACAGGAGTCTTTAAAAGGTTAAAATATGTACCGCCAGGTTGAAAGCTAACGGATCTATACTAATACATTAATTTATACGTCAGCACAACTGTTTTGTTATACGAGGCTACATGTTTCGACCTTTTAAACCGCCATCTTCAGGCTTTCTAACATATTGTGTCAACAGGTGCTGTGTACATGTTGGGATCCCAATATGTTTATATCGATAAAATACATAAAATCAGGCAGGTCAGTTACCTAGGAAGGAGTGGTATAGATTTTATTCACACAGTGTAGCCCGTCTACTTATTACGTGCGACTGGTTCCCCATATAGCATTAACCCATGTTTCTTCATTGTAGCATTAACCCATGTTTCTTCATAATTGCAATACACTGTGTTGTCTGTGAGGAACTGATTTAATATTGTATTTAAGGGAGGCTAATTTTAGTCTTCGAAGGACTAATTTCTTCATTCTATTTTACGATGCTAGACAGAACGACATTTGGGAGGATAATATTAAAATTGATGTTGACGAAATAGTAGGGAAGGGTGTGGACTGGATTGATGTGGCTAAGGATGGGGAGAAGTGGCGAGATTTTGTGAAAACCGTTTTGAACTTTAGGGTTCCCTAAACTTCAGCTAATTTCTTGGCTAGTTCAGGGTATTCGGTAACGAAGGAAGTCCGCGCTGCGTGGAGTTAGTTACGTAGTTAGCAGAAACCGCTATTGATTAATTGATTTGTAATTTATTTAACGACACTCTCAGTAGCTCAGGCTACGGCTCGAGAGCCCTAGTTTACCTAGGCCTCCTCATCGTGGAAGGTTTGAAATCATACTCGGTTAGACACACCATACTCGGTAGGGCCCCTCTGTTTAAGCGATCGGTCCGTCTCCGAGACTTCTATGTGACAAAACACAACACTCACAAGACACAAACATCCATGCCCCCGATGGAATTCGAACCCGAAATCCCCAAATGCGAGAGGCCGTAGACTCACGCCTTAAACCGCGCGGCCACCGAGTTCGGTATCTCAGACCATACACAGTAGGATAATGGGATGATTACTCGGCCGGAATGAAGTTGAAGGGATTGGGCGTGGTGTAATCGAGGTGACATCTTGGACTTTACATGGAGATTCTAAGGGAAGCTACGGAAATGCTCAGAACGGATGTGGGAAGTCATACCGACTGAGCGGACTGCTAAGGAACAAGAACGAAACAATTGCATTGAACGCCCTGCTTTACACGACTCATTCGAATTTATTTTTTAAGCAATGACACTTGACAGCGAATGTACGCAAACGTGTGTACAATTTTGTCGTAGGCATACATTATTTGTTTTCTTGTAATCATTTTATATGTGGAAATCTTGAGGATCTGTTTCTTTAATTGAAACGGTATGAGTGAAGACGGTATAGAAGGCCGAAACATGTCGAATAGGTTAAGTAATAATCGTACAGTGGGGTATGCTACACCGAACGATGCTACAACGAACGAATGCTACAACTAACACTTTGTATCAATTCAGGATGCTACAACGAAGGTGGAGGAATACTCTCGGTCGACGTGGCACACGCTTGCGCATGACGTGTCGGGCCTTCCCGCTTTAATTAGAGCGTGAGTGATCATCTTTGTTTTCGTTTGTAAGGTTCAATTATCAGTTTAGTTCAGTTGTGTGTTTATTCGTACAGTGTATAAAAGTTAAATAAATAAATTTTATATTATTTTTCACTTATATTTTTTATTTTTGTATTATATTTTTCTTGTTTAAATGGTTGTGTCAGATGGTAACTTTGCTCTAGGCTGTGGGCTTGGAACGGATTACCCCTAAATACGTATACTTCAGTATATGCTAGAACGAACAGATGCTATAACGAACGAGGTTCTAGAACCAATTACGTTCGATCTAGCTTACCCCACTCTACATGTGATCCTTAAATGTGTGCTTTGTTCATTGTGATATTGGATAAGGACATTGGCATTTATTCCTTAAGAGAATGATCACAAGCAAAAACTTACTGTGCACGAAGAGTAAATTTAGTCATATATAGAGGATGATATCATCCGCGCAGTCTCATCTCTTGCTTATTCAACAACTGTGGGTGAGTGTCCCACACAGACCTCTCAAATTCACTTCACATTTCAGCTCGTAAAATGTGGTAGGAAAATTAGTTTTTGTTTTGAGTGCACACAGAGGTTGACAAACCGACAACCATTATGACATTATTACCCACGATGCATTTCAAACACACAGTTGTGAAATAGCTTTATGTTACGCAAAACAAAGCCTGTTGGAATAGGTTGTTGGAATAATCTGTAGCTGGAAATGGAATTTATATGAAAGAATGGGATGCTCTACCGTCAATTTTTATTGTTTTTTATGTAATAAGCCCCGTCCTCATTGGCCTAGATGTAAACACTTCAGGCTTTTTATTGATAATATCTTTCAAATTCACTAATCGACCAGTGAGATCTGGCACTGTCTGTTGTTAAAGGGAATAATCAATTACAGGAATATCGTGAAGTGCAGTTAACAGCACCATTGTTGTCAATTATTTTCTTTAAATATACCCACGGACAACAATGACTGTACGTCCGTCTGTTCTGGCTGTATTTGTTAACACTGTATCTTTATCGTTGCACCGTGCATTTCGTACAGCCATTTAATCAGCACACCAACTAATGCACATACATAAAATTTTTACATTAAAACATTTAAAATCGCTCCAACATGTTTCGATCCTAAGATCATCTTCAGGAAGCTACACTCTTCCTTGCTAAGTCACGCTTATGTTTATGTAAAATTAGTCGATGTAAACTGAAATTGGTGACAAGCTATAGTGTTTTGATGCAAGATTTCTGTGGGGGTTTTCTTAAATGACCGAATTTAACTTTTTATACGTCTTTTAAGTTGTCAGAATCATACTATGTGTCAACGGGATGTGTAAAGAGACGTTAGTAAGGGATTTGTGAAACTCTGTTCTATAAACTGACTATCAATTCTACCATCTAAGAACTTTCAACAGTTATCATTAACACATTTGACGTTCATAGGGCCGTGCATCGTAATATTTTTTCTATAGACCAACTAGATTCACCAATGTATCAAATTTATTTTATTTTGGAATGACACTGTACATGTTTCGGACGATCTTCCCGACCATCATCAGGAGTTAAACTACTATACATACAGAAACAGACATTTGTCAAACAGATACTGCTGTGTGCCCGCTAGCAAGCACACAGCAGTTCACTCGTGTAAATTACCAGCCAGTTCTGCTTTCACTTGTTTGACCACTCTGTGGATGGCATGTGAAAAAGTAGTCGAAAGAGAGGATTTGGTGCGAAATTATTCATTCATATTTAAAGAAATATAAGAGAGGCATATTTCTCTTCTTGATTTTTCTTCCAATGAAGATTTGCCATTTGCACGAACCGTTGGATGATTTTCAAAATTTCAAAGCTGGTCTTTCCCTCTACATTTTGTCTTCTCCCTTTTTGAACGCTGTGAAGTGACGTAAGTTTTTTTTTTAATTCTGGCAGCCCACTGCTGTTCTCTGCATAATTTGACTGACAGTCCATACTGTTACACTATTTCTCATTTTGCAGTGATCTGTTCTTTATTCTTTCACTTAGAGTGACCCTTTTTTCCCTTTTTCTTTTGGCGCAACAGCCCTCAGTGGGCCAGGGCCTCCTCTTTTCACGAGGTGTTTATATCACACAAACAACGACGCACCACAGTCGGTAGGACTCCTCTGGACGAGTGATCAGTTCGTCGCAGAGACCTCTACCTGACAACACACAACACTCACAACATATACACAACCATGCCCCCGGTGGGATTCGAACCCACAGTCTCAGCAGGCGAGCGGCCGGAGACCTACGCCTTAGACCGCGCGGCCACTGGGACCGGCTAGATTGACCCTAACCCGTAAGATAAGAAATCCCATATGTTCAGCTTTTCTGCTTTTGTTTGCCTTTCCATCATAACCCGAAGCTTGAAACCTTGACTAAACTTTCGGATGTAAATAAACATCGCGAACTCCTAGAATGCAGTAAAAAAAATTCAACTTGCCTCCGATGGAAGGATGGCCGTATTTTTCAAACTCATCTAGGGTAACAGAAGCCCATAAAATGCTTATCATATTTCAGTTAAGAACGTTTTTATATTCCGTTACACCAAAAACCACGGAGCCCTCACGTTTGTGATAACTATGCGTTGCGAATTTTCTTGTCTGTGCTTTTTTTTTGGTCTAATTTATTTCAGGAACAAGTGCAATATGAAGAAGTATACTGATTAATATTTTTAACTAACATCATGCCATGATAGCGTACTGGGCAGTGAGTGTAAATATCCACGTGTTTCTAATCTTGACTTTAGATAAATTTGAGCGGTCACTCTTACACACCTTGTTGTTTTACACTCGGAGAAAGGTTTCCCAAATTCCATTATTTGGGGGGGGGGGGTGGTGGTGGTGGATTGGCCACTAAAATAAAAAACGATATGAAGGAGAAGGGAAAAATCTTTGTCCTCGTCGGGAATTGGAGCTTCGTCTTACATTCACTATACTTGCTGAGCTATTGCAACTTCTACACATCCAAAGAACGTGGCCTTGACCTCACAGCAGTGTCTTTCCTGTGCTGTTCATAAGCTTTGCAGTAGAAACTTTCGTGCAGAGATGATAAAGGTACCAAACATGACACTATAATTTCTCAACTCGTATTTCATTAATTGATATTTTGACGCGTAATATACTGTTGTTGTATGAAGAAAAATACAATACACGCAATGTGCGTACAACTTAACATACAGGCGCGTTCGCGTTACAATTGTTGCCGTGGACAAGCAATAATTGTTAAATATTATAATGACGTGTCTCTATTCTTGCCATAGTTACATTGCATACAGATCACATCTTTTCTGCGTCTTATTATATTGTCATCCGTCGCCTGTCCGGCTGTAAAGTATTTTCCCACATTATCTCATAAAGGCACGATTTTCGCGAAAAACAAGTTATTGAACTTATGTTTTCTGATCTTAGTAATCTTAGTAATTATCCAACTTAATGAACAAAATCTTGTTTTATAAAAAGTTTATTATATGCCTCTACATGTTTCGAGCACTATGTGTTCATCATCAGGAGGTCAAAATTGTATTATACAGCATCTGGTATCATCACACCTATAGGTGGCCGTCCGGTGTACAGGTTGAGAGAGTCCTCTCTCAACCTGTGCACCGGACAGCCGCCTACAGGTGTGACGATACCAGATGCTGTATAATAAAATTTTGACCTCCTGATGATGAGCGCATAGTGCTCGAAACATGTACAGGCATATAATAAACTTTCTAATGAAACAAGATTTTGTGCATCAAGTTGGTTAATTGCTAAGATTATAATGAGATGTACGGTCAGCAAAACATAAAAATTTTGAACTCCTGACGATGAGCACATGTGCTCGAAACATGTAGAGGCCTGAAATAAACTTATTTTAAAACAAAAAATTTTGTGCATAAAGTTGGTTAATTACGGGGACAAATCAAAATTTATGTTTTCTGATTTTCTGTACCGCTTTTGGCTGAAACATTTCCCATTCTAAGCAGAAATCAGCGAGATATGGCCATAATCGTAGATATGCTTTGATGTAAATTACCTGTTATTCTACTCAGATTGTAATGAAATTTGTACTTTTTCGAAGGATTTTCGAAAAGTCCTCAAATATAAAACTCTATGAAAATCCTTCCAGCGGTAGCCGAATTGCTCCATGCGGACGGACAGGCAGAAAAACACGTAACAAAGTTGATAGTTACTTTCAGCAATTTTGTAAACGCGCCTAAAAGACGACAGTTTTCGCTGTTTCCTCAGCCTGGGCTTGGCGGCAGGATTGTTCAGTCTGTATAAAGACTAGTACAATGGCTAGACGCCCGAGTAATTGTGTTTCTATTCGCGGAAAGGGAAATAAATTCATCCTTTCTCCAAAGCGTCCAACGGTTCTTGGGTCCAAGCAGCCTTTATATTCAGAGGTAATGTGTAGTTTATTTTGTCCATGGATAGAGCTGCCGGGACTTGAAGCGAATCACTCACTCCCTCTAGTGTGGAGAGTAAGATTTCGAGTGCAGATGTGCTTCTACTTCTCCATATGCCTTCATGACGTGAGCAACGTCGAATTGACTTCATTTTACCCATGTCACGTTAGGAATATATTGGCGAAGTAACTCAAATTAGGCCACTACTTTTTTCCTTCCACATTATTTGGAATAAATCGTTCACATTTTTGGATCACTGTGTGCTGTGTAATCTTGAATTACTGGCAGTGTCTTTAAGTAATGATGTAATTTAGAGCAAGTGCGAAACGAAGATAGAGCGACTGCAGAGAGGACTATTACAATACTAGGCCTATTTTGGAAACAGCCTTGTTTACGAGTAGCTGAAAGCAGTTTTTAATTTCCTTTGTTTCACTTGCCCCACTTCTCCTGAGTGTTTGATATGTTGTTTACGGTGCACCACTTTAATTTTATTTGGATGTATAGATGCCATAATTTAGTTTTACACAAAGATACAGGGCGTAGGTTTACAAATCAAGATGATTGTTGCTGAAATTTGAATTCTTACTCATAGTGTGGAATGAAGCATGCCTTAGAAACGTGAATCCATCCTTTACTCTCATTCTTTGTATTTCCTGCACTGTCATCTCTCGGCGCAGTGTCAAACTTTGCAGAATGTCATATTAGGATACCGAAACTCACACAGTAGCACATAGTTTTATAACCATTTTCCCCCCTTCCCCTAGCAAGGTTCTTCTATTTTTCTTTGCCTTTTCGTGTATTTGTATAAGGTGAATTCTTTCTTATATTTTCTTTTCTGCGAGTAGAAAATGTTTGCCGTCTCATTGCACCAGAAACGATATTGTAGAAGTTTTTTTTTTATTTTGTTTTATCCCTTTCATCACGGATGTTTGTTGGTGTAACATCTTAAAACGTCGTCATCATGCATACCTCAGCAAAGGCTGAAGCTGTTCTGTATGCGTGGTTTGTTGAGTGCGCGATCTGTGTAACACCATGTTTTTATGTATTATTTCTTCTTTTTCCCCGACTGCGAAAATGTCATAGTATCGATTGAAGTGAATCAGAATTCACTCTTGTGGAAACTGCACGCTCTGCTGCATACGGGTGTGTTGTGTAAGGGGCTGTTGTCTGACAGTTGCAGGATATGTGGAAATTACCGACTGCGATTCACACCATTTTCAAACTCCAGATTCAGCATTACGGCAGTTCTTGCTGATTTAGAAGGTGCTTGGTTCGCTGGTCAGGGTAACAGCTATTCTGGCAGAGGCTTTACCATCGTTTTCTTTTGCATTTTTGCCTCTGCTATATTGAAAGTAAAGAGTTACTGCTCTCTGGAATGTGAAATTTTGTGATTTTCTGTGGGTACATAAAGTTCTGAGGACATATTTCGCGAACTGTAAGGCAGGAGAGGAAAGGAAGCTGAGGGTGTTTGAGAATATGGCGCTGAGAATAACATTTGGACCGAGGAGGGACGAGGTAACGGGGGAATGGAGGAGATTGCATAACGAGGAGCTATGTGATCTGTATTCCTCACCCAAATTGCGCGGGTGATAAAATCGAGAAGAATGAAATGGGCTGGACATGTGGCGCGTATGGGAGAGGAGGAGAGGGGGGTCTATAGGGTCTTGGTGGGGAAACCGGAGGGAAGGAGACCACTGGGGAGACCTAGGCGTAGATGGGTGGATAATATTAGCACGAATCTCCAGGAGGTGGGATGTGGGTATATGGACTGGATTGGGTTGGTCCAGGATAGGGACGGGTGGCGGAGGCTTGTGACTGCGGTAATGAACCTTGTGGTTCCGTGAAATGCGGGGAATTTCTTGACTAGCTACAAACCAGTTAGCTTCTCAAGAAGGACTCTGCACCATGGAGTGAGTAAGTATTGAAACTACGTAGACAGTAATGGCTTGGACATATTGTAAGAATGGATGGTGAAAGGATAGTAAGGAAGTTAGTGGAAGGCAAACAAAGGGGATGAAGAAAAATAGGAAGACCTATATTCAGGTGGCTGGATGATGTCGAATAGGACTTCAGGAATATGGGAGTGAAAATATGGAGAACAAGATATCTGTACAGAGGAGCATGGGAATCTGTCGTGAGGAGATCGAAGCCCAAACTTAAAGGGCTAAATGCTCAATAATAATAATAATAATAATAATAATAATAAAGAATAAAATGGCACGGTTCCAAAAATGTTTTCCAAAAATCTAGGAGTCAACTAAAAATTCTATCATCAAGCAAGTTTCGTACTTAGGACGACAGATATTTAGCGCCACCAAAAATATCTTCGTTCTGGCTGCGTTGTTCCCGGGATTTGTGGATCCCATTCTACAGGGCGTCTAATTTTTTTTATGTTAATTTTGATCGTCACTACCGCCGTGACCTCATCTCACTTAGTACGGTGACTGTGCTACAGAATTGGTGGCTTCCGTTTGATTCCTCACAGGAGCAGCAATTTTCCTTTTCGCTAGCTCGTCCAGACCTCTTCTGATGAACACCCTGTATTCTACTAATCTCCTTAACAGTATCAAAGGTTAATGCATTTAGATACCGGATCAAATATTGGACGAACGTCAACAGAAGTTCCTGTTGTCAAATACCGGCTCTACACCAGAAGTTATAGGGACCCACGGATGAGATAAAAATAATGCCTGCGCCTAAAAGGTGACGCGAAGTATCTTTCGTTCACGAACTGTCTAAACAATTTAATCTCCCTAATTAAGCAACCGAGCCGGTTCCAGTGGCCGCTCGGTCTAAGTCGTAGGTCTGCGGCCGCTCGCCTGCTGAGATTGTGGGTTCGAATCCTGCCGCGGGCATGGATATCTGTCTGTTGTGAGTGTTGTGTGATGTCAGGTAGAGGTCTCTGCGACGAGCCAATCACTGCTCCAGAGGAGTCCTGCCGAATGTGGTGCGTCGCTGTGTGTGATCTAGAAAACCTCGTGAATGAGGAAGCCATGACCCACGCTGGGCCTCAGCGCCACAGGAAAAAATTAAGCATTGGAATACCAGGCAGTCTGGACGCAAGACATACACAGTAATACACTTCCTGAAGGAAATACGAAGATCCAAGTTCTTCTTGAGTTTTCAATTTTGTAATTTTAATTATACTAACATCGCAGTATTAAAAACTGCCGTTACAATAGTAGTAGTAGTAGTAGTAGTAGTAGTAACAAATAAACGTGTGTTTCATAACATGTGAAACTGAGATCTTAATTGTTAACACCGAATATTGCAATTCAGTATCGAACACACTTTTCTACCAAACAGACTGCTTATACGGATGCATGTAAAATGTACCATACCTGAAATGTATATACGAGGGTTATCCAGAAGGTAAGTTCCGATGGGCTATTAAGAAAAAAACAAGAATATATTAGAAACCATGTCTATTGCCATTTGATGTACATACCGTACACTATTTTTCTACATAGTTTCCGCCATTGTTGAGGCACTTGTCATAGCGTTGCGCCAGTTTTTGTATCCCTTCATCGTAGAACGATGCCGCCTGCGATGCAAAGCAAGTGGTAACGGCTTCTTTGACCTCAGACACAATTTTGTGAAGAAGTGAACGTGAAATTTTGAGGAAAATGCAGGGAAAGTGGCGTAATGGTGAATCGTCTGTTCTCCCTAATTTTTCTTCAACTGCGCGCACCAAATCTTCATTCACCACAGACGTTCGGCCGCTCCGCGGATCATCATGCACATTTTTGCGTCCTTCATTAAACAGTCGCACCCATCTCCGTACCATTGAACTACTCATGGCATGTTCTCCATACACGTCACAAAGTTGACCATGACTTTCAGCCGTTGTCATGTTCTTCGCTTTCAAGAAACGGATTACAGACCGCATTTCACATGCGGCAGGATTCTATATTTTCTTAATCATTATAAACACACAACACGATGCGTAAACACTGCTCGAATGTCTGCAAATTCCGTCCGTGTCTTGCCACAGTATCAACAAACTCGGCACGCATGCGCACCATCGTGACCGCAGCGCTGCAGAGGCAATATTCGCAAAAGGAACTTATTTTCTGGATAACCCTCTTAACCCTTGGGTTAGAAACGCGTAGAAGGCATAAACAATTAAAAATTAAATGATTAAACTTTTAAAGCCTAAGACTTACTTTATGCACCACCATCTTTAACATTCAGGAATTGTGTTCTGCCCACAATACATTTATGTGTTTTGCGTGGATTTTAGAACAAACAGCAATTATTTTTCTATATCGCAGTAACGTATCTTTTTTTTCCATAACCGAGGCAGAGATTGTTTACAGCGCGGTACGGAGTGGGTCTTTAAATGCGACAGACGCAGTTTCGTCCTTAAAGGAATAATTAAGGAAATATGCATTTAATTGGTTTGTATTGTATAATGTATACCATACCTTTTATGACTTAGTGGTCTGAAGATGACCAACCATCGGCATACGAGACAGATTGCCTTAATTAACGTTACACGGTATACGTCAGCACAATATTTTTTATTCTTAAGGAAGGCTACATGTTTCGACTAAAATTTAGTCATCTTCAGGCCCTTACAACATTTCCGTTACCAGATGCTCTGACCACTTTGGGATCCCATAGTGTTTACAATTGTGGAATACATCTAGTTAAAGCTTTCTAAAAAGGTTTTGATTTTGTTATAAAGTGTGTTATTTACAGATTGTGTCTAAACATTAAAATATTTAAAAACTTTTCCTTAACGGTGCGTTGATGATCACCGGATATTTAACTGTGAGTTCCGTTGTCTTATTATGGCTGATGTTGGGGTACGTCTATTTTTTCTATTTGATGAGGATTGTTGTGTTTTTCAACCGGTATCGCTCTCCGGATTTTTGCACGGTATTGTCTGGTAAAGTTTTCCTGCAGTTTTTGTTGTTGTGACGTATTTCGTTGTTGTGTCCGTTGTTTTTTCATTCCTTGTTCTATAGAACAAAGTACCGAACAGTGTCAACATCCAGGAGAAGGTATACACATCCACGTTGTAGAACAAGTCCGACCACAAAGAATACGTTGCCTTAAGTTAATAATAGTGCGAATAGTTTGTGGTGACGTTATTTAATTGTTTATAGCTGTCTTTTACTCTTGTCCCGAAATTTTCAGTTTTTTAGTACCAAATGTAGGACACTTGGCATGTAACTTGCACCTATTACGGTGGGATTCCGTTCTAGATTTCACGTTAATGATCATGGAATTACCCCCTGGTGAGGTCGAAATGCGATATGTGTTTTCCCGGCACTGACACAAGTGACCCTACTGTGGTTTCAGTCCTCTCATTGAACATTCTGTCCAGGTTCAAATTATACTCAAAGTTCCTTCATCATATAACGATTCTCATGATTGTCAAATGGTACAGAAGGAATCGAAGCCATCAGTGGTATTAAATTAATTAGGAATGAGATTGCTCGTTAATTGATTGACCAGTAATCGTCAAGTAATCTGTCGCAAAAACACCCGCATGGCATTCCGCTTCGTCATATCCGTATAGTCGATGTAGTTGTTCAGTTATGAATTTCAGCAGCCGCACCACAACTGAAATGTCGACCATAAACCTGATTCCGAGTGGGGCACAATATATGCTCCAACACGTATCAATGAAACGAGGAGAGTAGAATGTCGATAGATCGAGTTCCAATTGATCGAAGTTTTGCTTCGTCCGAGCCGACGATTGGTACGGAATTCAGTTGAAGTGAGTGTCTCTGTGTGTGGACACGTGTCTTTGGGGTGGTACGTCACTTTTTTGAGTCTTTTTAGGGGCGTTCGCAAAATTGCGAAAAACGACTGTCAGCTTCGTCGTGTCTGTCTGTATGTCCGGCCCTCCATCCGACTGTCCGAATGCAAAACTCGTGTCCCTCTGGACGGATTTTCATTAAATTTGATCTTTTGGTATTTTGTCGAAAATCTGTAGAGAAAATTCAAGCTTCATTAAAATCCGACAAGAATAACCGGTACTTTACATGAGACCAATGTACATTTTTTTTTATCATACTTCTTTCAGTTCTTCTTAGAATGAGAAATGTTTCAGATAGAAAGTGTAGAGAAAATCAAAACACATTTTACGCTCAAGATTTTATTTCCCCGAAAATCATACCGTTTATGAGATAATGTGGAAAATTATTGTAGAGCCGGGTAGGCCACAGATGACAATATGGCGCAAGCGCATTGCATGCTGGATAACTAAGGTTACAGACACATATTCAGAATATGTAATACTTCATAGTTTTCCACAGCAACGATGTTTGCACAAAAAAGCCTCGGTATTACGGTGTGCCTACATTGATTCTTTTTTTATGTTTTGCTGACCGTGCATCTCAGTATAATCTTAGCAATTAACCAACTCAGTGCACAAATTCTTGTTTTATAATAAGCTTATTATATTCCTTTACATGTTATGAACACGACAGCCCTCGAAACGTGTAGAGGAATATAAAAAACTTATTATAAAACAAGAATTTGTGCATTAAGTTGGTCAGTCGCTAAGACTGACTGTATTGCCTTTGTTGAAGAATAAGAGACCAACTTGATGTCACTAGTTATTAAGTTTTATTTCACTTCTTCTATGCTCAACATGTTTCGGACATTAATACATACATCATCAGGAGCCTGCGACTTTTCTATTGTATCA
>Ga0136643_10012066_pt1 | contig 12840 bp, 9 predicted proteins | sample TergutLab28metaG_FD_96883 | JGI IMG/M metagenome (GOLD analysis project Ga0136643, IMG submission 96883) | Labiotermes labralis P1 segment gut microbial communities from Petit-Saut dam, French Guiana - Lab288 P1 (version 3) (version 3) | ecosystem: Host-associated > Arthropoda: Insects >...
CTTGATGTTCCTTTATGCAGGCGATAACATCCAGTATGTTAACGAGCAGTTCGTCTCATGTATCCACTTTTTTCTGTATACTTCACTCTTCATCAAACCCCCAAAACAAAAATCTAACGGGGTTAAGTCTGGAGATCTTGGTGGCCAATTAATGGTACTGCCGCAACCGATCCACCTCTTAGGGAAAGTGTCACTGAGATGTTGCATCACATGACGGGTATAATGAGAAGGGGCTCCGTCATGCTGAAAGTACATAGCAATCCGTGTAGCCAAAGGAACATCCTCCAGTTGTTTTGGTAATTCATTTTGCAGAAAGCCTAGGCAATTTTGTCCTGTCATACGATCGTCTAAAATAACTGGACCAATCAACATATCATAGATCATACCGTACCACACATTGATACAAAAACGACTTTGAAAATTTGTTTCCACAGTACCATTGGGAATTTCGTGAGACCATCGATGTGAGTTACGTGTGTTGTTGATTCCGTTACGGGTGAAACTAGCTTCATCAGTGAATAGTATTAATGGACGCAATTGGCGATTAGTATGTAACCAATGACAAAATTCTAGACGTATGGCACTGTCCCCTGGATGCAGATTTTGCACAGGCTGTGGGTGAAATGGGTACAAGCCGTCTTCATGCAATGTTCGCCATACACGTGTTCGTGAAACACCAATACGTGCTAAACTTCTTCACGAGTAGCAGTAGGGCTACGCTGTACCATATCAAGAATGTTTTTCTGTTCCTCAATGTTTTGTTTACGTGTCCGTTCAGATGAAAAATGAGCACTGGGAAGCGTACCGCATTCACGCAATGTATTGAACACCTTGTAAAACACTCTACGATTCGGAATTCTGCGCATAGGAAACCGTCTATGGTGTTCTTCAACAGCAGCAGTGGCACTACCATCGCAGAAGCCATAAACATACATCATATCAGCATATTCGGCATTTGTGAAGATGTGCGGCATTTTTCACAAAACTCCAACAATGTCACTATCAACAGTCACAACAGCCAACTGACGCTTCACACAGATTCACATGCTTCAGACAGTGGCGCAGCACGTTGAGAGGGAAGGACAATACTGGGCGCCCAAGCCAAACCACTACAGTATACAGTCAAATGTCTCTATCTCGGAAACCATTCAGAAAGATCGATGACATGTTGATTGTTCCCGTTATTTTGGACGATCCTGTGACAGGACAATATTACCTAGACTTTCTGCAAAATGAATTACCAAAACAACTAGAGGATGTTCCTTTGGCTACACGGATTGCTATGTACTTTCAGCATGACGGAGCCCCTTCTCATTATGACCGACATGTGATATAACATCTCAATGACACTTTCCCTAATAGGTGGATCGGTCGTGGCAATACCATTAACAGGCCGCCAAGATCTCCAGACTTAACTCCGTTAGATTTTTCTTTATGGAGTTTGATTAAGAGTGAAGTGTACAGAGAAAAGTGGATACACGAGACGAACTGCTCGTTAACATACTGGATGTTATCGCCTGCATAAAGAACGTCAAGACGCACTCAGACGAACAACACGCCATGTCTTCACACGAGTTGCAAAGTGCATTAATGTTGACGGTGGAATTTTCGAATATCTATTATAAACTGTACCGACTGTGTCACTTGAACAATAAACACCGGTATTAGAAACAGTACGTACACGTAATATCTCTTTCTTATCAACAATTTTGCGGTTGTACATTCAAATAGCTTTATATGGGATACTGTTCGGAATTGGACACATGTTCATATAAATATTTTTGCCTAGAATGACCGATAATATGACCTCTCAGAATACTGAACTTTCCTCCTGAGACATCCTGTATATATATATATATATATACACACACACACACAAACATATACGGGGGCGTAGATGTAGGTTCAAGCAATTGGAATGTTCTCGTTTGGTCTTGAAATAGACTTGTTTGGATTGAGGGCTTGGGTGGTGGAAATTAAAGTGTTCTAATGCAGTAAGAGCCACGCACGAAATAAAGGTCAAATTGTTCCTGTAAATTTTGTACAATAAATTAAAATAATACTCCTAAATGTGTACATAGCACCAAGACGACGAAAGACTGCATAGAAAATAATTGTGTAAAAACTCATCGATAAATATGTAGCAAAAACTGAGAAATATAAAAGGTTTTCATATTGCTCTTCAGCACACCTAATTCCCTTTCTTTTTTTACTGTGACGCAACGGTCCTGTCCGGGTGCCGGCCGCCTCATTGTTGAGCATTCGAGACCACACACATTTAGACACAACACACACGGTAGGATTCCTCTGCAAGATGGATCGGCCTGTCACAGAGCCCTCTGTCAAAATCTCAACATTCCCAAGAGAGAGACATCCACGCTTCTGGAGGGATTCGGACCCGCAGTCTCAACATGCGAACGGCCGCAGATCCACTCAGACCACGCGGCCACCTGGAACAGTACTACTTCTATTACCCAAAGAAAATAACGTAAACAAATTCCATGAATGCGTTGATAAGTCAATAATAATAATAATAATCGGCTGACAAACGCGGATTTGTTCGCCGAAACAGAGGGTTTTCAAACAGCAATACAGGACCAAGTCATACTAAAAAGAAACTACAAGAAATATATTTTGAAGCAACCAGACACCGATGAGCTGTGCAGAAGATGTGGAAAAGAATTGGAGAAAATCCAACACTTTACTGCAGCATGTGAGCAAATAGCGCCTACCGAGTACGTATGTAAAGAGACATGATGGACTAGCCAAACTTATCTATCAGAAACTGGCAGAAGCAGCTGAATTGACGACAAACGTCCATATTATGAGTACACACCAGCCAATGTACTGGAGAATGAGAATTTCAAGCTGCACTAGAATCGTAGCATACTTACGGACAAAAAATACCTTTTAATGGACCTGACATACCTTTTATGAATAAGAAAACAAAGAATATCTTTTTGATCGTCATAGCTCTCCCGAATACACAAAATCTCGCCAAAACCATAATCGACAAACAAAACAATTACCAAGAACTGGAGAATGAAATATGTGCTATGTGGAAGCAAATGGCAGCACAAATGATCCCGACAGTAATATCATCTACGGGAGTAAATCCAAAGTCACAATCACAAAATCTAACAAGACTTAACTTAAATCCGAATACATATACACAAATGCAAAAATCTGTAATTCTTGGCATATGTTCAATTGTAAGAATCTTTTTAAACTACATGTAAGACCACCGAGCCTAATCCTGTTGACTACTTCATCCCAAGACAGGTGAATATTTCCCAGCCAAAGCTGAGAAGTGAGAAAATCGGAAAAAAAAATAATAATACGACTAGTGACACATGATTGAACTCTGAGAAAAGGGACAGTGCTTTCGCTATAGTGACTAGGCAAACAAATTAACTACGGACTAATCTTCTTGCGATTCTTATCAAGTGTTGTACATTCATTTTTCTCTAAACCTTTCGGAACGTTACTTGATCCCACTTCACTTCCCATTCAATGGCTCTCAAGTCCTCTTTCCTCGGGTGTAAAGCGGCCGAAATATGAAGATCTCATGGTCTCATTTAGTGCCGAGGCTAAGAATGAAAGGAGCTATATCTCCACTATAGCATTAGTTTTAATGGTGGCACAAGCACAGTTTACTTCTTAAATTTACCATTTACCTAGTTTAATATTTTGTCAAGGAAATCTTAGCCTTCCTGAAAAAAAATACTTGAATATTTAAATGTCTGGCTAACATACCAAGACATTTCACCTTCTATAAATTATAATTCAATTATCTACAAATCAAACCAAAAAATCAATCAATTTTATTCAAATTATAATAATATTATAAAACACCAACCACTACATGTCTCGGACCTCACTGTCCAAAAATCAGGGAGAACACAATTCAGTAAAAATCTTTCCTAACGTTTTCATCTCCTATATGAAGAAGAAATGTAAATTCCTTAGTGTGAAGTTTTTGTGTTTTGTGATCCCGTTACAGGACCGGTGTGGCCCTGAGGGTGTGTAGAGGTCTATACCTCTACACACCCCATTTTACAGGAGGCTGGGTGAGCCCCAAGGCCGGTCTGGACGGACGGAAAATCTCGCCCCCACCGGGATTGGATCCCGGACCGTCCAGCCCGTAGTCAGTCGCTATACCAACTGAGCTACCCGACCCACGAAATATATATGTAGTAGAGGGAATTGTGCTTTGAAAATTATAATTTAATATTTTAAATTTTGTACTTTTCAACGCACAACACCGTCTAATATATATATATATATATGACACAGTTAAGAATTCCAGAATTTCTGCCACATGCAGCACAAGAAATCATTAAGCAACTGTTTTATATATATGTTTATTCCCTGATAATGGAACATTGAGCCCCAAATCATGTAGGGTTTATTGTTTTATAATATTATTATAATTTTAATAAAACCTGGTGCATTTCTTGGTCTGAATTGTAATAATTCTGAGACATGCTGACAACAATTTCGAAAATCTAGCTCATTTAGTTCGCTGATCGTATAAAACAGGCCAGCGTTGCTGTGCAGAATTTCGAACAATACAAGACAAGTGTTTAAAGATTTTTTTTGCAGTTCGATATCCTGTTGTGCTGTCACATAATTGCCTTTCAAATGGACAGTCAACACAGTGAATAACAAGTGTTTGGGCTTGACATGATTTGGTACTAGGCAGAGGAATTGGAATTATTGTCTTCATTGCCAGGTACAAAAAGTGTTTTCAGGTTCACTCAATGAGGTGTCTTCTCCGTTTCTTGGGGAAAATATGCTTGTGAACACTCATTTAGATTCAGTGTGAAGAATGCTGGTCTTTACTTTCATACTGTATATAAACCGTAATGGCGTTGTGTTCAGTTAACGTAATGAGTTGACTTTTACGTTTGTGTTAATTAGAACTACAACTTCTACGAAACAAACCAAAGTTGACATATTCTTAGCCACAGTCCTTCTCTTACTTCTAAGCGTTGTAGTATGTCTCAACACCTTAATAACCGATCTTTTCGCAAGGGCCTTTGAGCAATTCTATAGTACCACATCGTTACAGGAAATCGAAGGTCTGAAATCTACGAACCTCCAAATTCCTTATTCATCACCTTTTCTTCCTGAGTTCCTTCGTTTCTTATTTAGGCCAACATTACCTTTGTCTACATATTGAGTGTTAGAATTTTCTTTCCATAATTTAACTTTACCGATACTGTTTCTAATGCTTCTTTTTCTAAAATAAATATATGTTTGTAAATATATTCAAAATTATTCACCGTTTTTTTGGTGGCCTGTTATGTGAAACAGCTGTAGGGTACATTTCAAAGTAAGATTTAAAAGTTTGAAACAGATCACAAATTCTGAGCTCCAATTCTCAGTTATAAGTACCTGCTCAGTTATTTATGGTCATATGCTACCACTGAAACACTTGTGCAGAAATTTCATAGGAAGAGAAAACTTTTTGAAAATTAAAGTTACTAAAACCCGATCAGATTTTCCGCTGTAGAGTTTAGAACTAAAAACGTACGTTTATGTTCAGAGTTTTTTCGTCTGGCCACCTTCTCATTCAAAACGCGATCATTATCTGAGTTTCGGGCTTTGAATAATAGAGAATAGGTCAAAAACAATACGCGAGCACAAACACATTTGTCTTGAGGGTTGTTTGACCGTGCATCATCCTCATGAAATAATGTGAAATGCCAACTTGATGCAACAAGGTAATTTTATTAATGTATTCTTAGCTCGACATGTTTCGGGTACATACGCCCAGCATCAGGGGAATTAGATGTTGATTTGCAGTATATGGTTTTCTGCACCGAGTTTTTGGATGGGTGGTGGTCTTGAGAGCCGCTGCGTAAGTTGTGTGTACGGTGCGGATGGTGCCGTGCGGATGGTGCCGTGCACTTCCTTGTCTTTGTAAATATGACATAGGTGTTTCCTTTATTAATAGTATGAAGGAGCGAAAATTTATATGAATGTTTATTTTGTTCATTTACAAAGTATTTACTTGCTAAATAAAACAATGTTTTAGTCATTTACAGCCAACATTACGAAATTAAGAAATTGTATCAAAGAAGACCGATTCCGGTGGCGGCGCGGGATAAGGAGTAAGTTTGGGGCTCCTCCCTTCCTGGGATTGCGGATTGGAACCCCGCCTGGAGTATAGTTGTCTGTCTGTCTGTTCCGAATGTCTTGTGTTGTCTGGTAGAGATCTCTAAAACGGGCCATCTCTCATCCAGATGAGTCCTACGGTATGTGTGTGTGTGTGTGTGTGTGTGTGTGTGTATGTGATAAGGCAGTACAATAACATTTTACACTTACAATGACTAGGTAGAAGAAGTCAGGCTAAGAAAAATAGAAATATCGAAGATATGTTAAAATATTATCAACAGATCTCCAGTTCAATAATTGGGAACGGTTTTTAATGTCGCTTCTTAATTACACCAAACAACACAATGGTATTTGAATATTAATGTCATAATCATATAAAGGCATGTCTTTCACAGATAGCCTATTAATATATATATATATATATATATATATAACTTTCGCAATGCGGGTTAATCAGTGTGTATTGAAAAGAATTTTTACATAATACGGCCGAAATATTTCGTGTCTTTAATAAACACAAGTGCACGCAGTTTACCGTAGATGGTAAAGGTAAAGTTCAACCTAGAACAGGCCACGAAGGCCCAAAGGGCGAGTAGAGATATAACTCTACTCTTTTCTTAAATGCGGCGCTAGACGTTGGTGGGTGGGTAACGACACGCCTCGTCCACTTCATCCACGGTAAAGAAACGGTACCTTTTGTAGTGCCGTAGATGGTAATCCATTTATTTTTAATTATAACGTATTATAATTTTTATTAATTGATCATAATCGATGTAATAGTACCTGAGATATAAACTTAAACAAAATGCTACAAAATTGAAACTTCAATTTCACTTATGATACGTTGAGTACATATTTTTTTACGTGTGAATTAAACCGCAAATACAGAGTGTACGGCATAAGATTCAATCCAGAGATTACACATGTAAAAATACTGCAACAAGCATATAAGAAGAGACTCCCCATCTGCTATGGACAATTCCACAGTTTGCTAAGTCGCTCAGCACATAATCTCACTGCCTTCATCGTCTTTATTTGCTGCTTCTTGGGTATAATATATTGTATCTGGTATTCTCATTACTGGGCTATCAAGAATATGTTAACACTTAATGGCATACTTATACAGAATCAATGAATGAATAAAAATGGCAAAACTTATATCACCCCAAGAGCTGCAGTTTTACTTGAACCTTTAATTTTACTTTTTCAGGCTAACTTATTCTTCATAACAAAATACCGCCACATTTAAAATTAGGTTATATTTCTTTAAGTGTTTTTTTTAAATATATAAACTAATACAGTTACATATATCGACTCGCTTACGAAATTAATAAATTCTTTAAAATAACTTCGCACTTGTCTTCAGGTACGGGGATATTTTTATTGTCTATTTAGTATAAAAGGGAGTATATGGAGACAAATTTACATCTTCTTTAAGTTACATGTGTGGGAAAGTTTAGAAAATATACTATAATCGTGTCGACAGACATTCGTCGAGTAATGGAAATAAAATCAGCCTATTAGAAAAAGAGCTTTTGAAATTGAATATTGTTGCACGTACGCTGAAAACATGTTTTTAAGCTGCACCGATCTCTTCAGTTTTGAAACAAAACAGAACAAATAAAACTGTTTCGTTTCACATCCTGGAACAACTTTGTTTGTAACTTCCTGAACAGCGAACTTGATTACAGAGCAAACAGGAATAAAGATACGAACTACGCATTCACAATTCTAATGTGAAACTCCTTAGTAAGGCCCGTGTCTGTAGAAACTCAATAACTTAGCATCGACTATCGATGTGGATGTATAAGACGTGAAACTACAGATAAGAGGACATGTCGACGATTTTAAATAGACCCCGGTGAAGATTCTATCGGAAAACATTGTGTATGAAGATGAACTGTAGACCAATCTGGCTTATCTGTCTTTCAGAGTCCTTTGGAAAGAGTAACTTCTTTGGCAAAGCAAATAAAGTCAAAACTGCCGACTTGGCATGAAATGATATATTCTACTCACTCTTCTCTGAACAGAATTTGGTGCTATTCAATTGGCATCGTTAAAATTATACAAGAAGGTACTTGCGTTTTCTTGAGTCTAGACAAAGTAGAAGGCTATGCACGAATTGGGGTCTCAGATAATCCCTATCTTGCTCTTGACAAGTAAGATTGTACTTTGAATGTGATATCCTTTCATGTTTCTACATAAAGGCTTATCTGTTCGTGGTCCACACAAGTGAAAGTATTATCTTCAGAATTCATAGACTTGTTTTGCACAGTAAACTTCTGTGCTGTCAATTTATGATAAATCATAATCTCTTCATTTAATTTTGTAAGATAAATTTTCATTCGTATATTTTACAACAAACTGGCCGGGTCTTTATCCCATCTGTCTTCATTTGTATTTTTATACACAAGTTTAAGTTTTTTCTTGTTCTGCTATGTGTTTTGTACTGAAAACACATAGCAGAACACATTTATGTTATTTGTTAATGATGACAGAAACCACAATTTTTAATTATATACCTAGAAGCACATTACAAAATTAAGTGATAATTATGAATACGTATGCTTCTCGAGCAAAGGACTGTCCTAAACACTTGCAATTGGGACGCATTGTTCTCTTTGTTATTGTGGAAGAGACCCAGTGAAATTCAGTTACCTTCTTCTCGTAAGCGAAAACATGTTTCCGCAGAAACAAACCTCACATTTAGTCACTTGTTAAGAATATTGAAACACTGGCGACTGACAGTTTGGACCATGACATGACCAGTGGTCGAAAATTGGACCTCTTTCGAAGTCATATAATTCCGTACACATACCTAGTGGTAGCCAGTTAGAAAATGGTGTCCACGTACTTAAAACCATTTAAAGTAAGAGTACTGTAGGTGTAGCTGACGGATTATCTGTGTCTTCAATAAACGGAAGTGAGAGGTCAACTTCATTAGCCGAGAACGTAATCTTCAAAAAATGGATCCCGTCTACATAATTTGAGTAGTTGGGAAAGTATTATCACCCGCCCGGCTAAAGGTACTGGAGACGATTCTTTGTCAATATCGGTAATCAAACTCTGGTTATCTAAGTCATGATCCCGTGCTTAACGCAGGGAGGTAAGTGTATAAAATACTTGCCGCAACATGAATAATTCTAAACTTAGCCAAACAATATGTATATATCTGTATGGTTCTCACAAAAAAGAAACAACATATCTCAGAATGGCGTTATATCTGCGCGGTTCTAAGCTTCTGCCGCAATGCATATGAGACGTGCGCTCCTCTGAGCTATTAAGCAGAGAGGATTAGCAATTTCTTACCGACGTTTCGGGACTACCTATCGATCACATCTTTAAGGGCCGGAGACTCTGAATACCTAGTGTTCTGAGCCCTTGAGATGGGACCGATTGGTGGTACCGAAACGTCTGTACGAAATTACTACTACTCGCTGCGCAATAGCTCAGAAGAACGCAGTGTTAACGGCCTTATCTTATTTGGTTTTGTAAAAGACATTAGAATGTGTTTTCAGTGAGGAAGGAATGAAGTTTTTATATAAAATTTAGATGAATGTCTGTCCTAAGCATCCTCCCTCGTTCGAAACTTCCACACTGTTTCGTTGCCTCAAAAGAATTCATCAACACTCCAATGCAAGCTACATGATCTGTTCATCTCACGGCCTTCAACTTGGATCAAGGTGAAATGTTTAAAACGAACAGTAATTATGAATTTATTTCAATATTTAACCATCATCACACCTATAGGTGTGATGATACCACAGGCTGCGGAATGCAATTTTGACCTCCTGATGATGAGCACACGTGCTCGAAACATGTAGAGCCACGAAATAAAACTTATTGTGAAAGAAATTTTGTGCATCAAGTTGCTTAAATACTGAGATAAATATACTGAGATGCACGGTCAGCAAAACGTCAAAATTAGTGATTATGAAGTTTTACATATGAAAGCTTTATGCGGACTGTAATCTATCTCCATCAATCGCTAGTATATAAAATATCATAAAACATAAAGTAACACATGCCGGGTTAAGAGGCAGATTAAACCAGTATTGTTAAGCTTTTCTTCTGATCAGCATTTCCCCAAGTACCATTCGGAGACATTGCGCTACTTCCAACGTGTAATGGTAATTTTCGCGAAATTTTCAGACATGATATATGTGACTGGCAAATTTTTCTGAGTCTCACATTTTCCTCCCCAATATTTATTATACAAACTAACCCCTTGATGGAGTTCATAATACATACAAAACACGTCACATTTTACAGTAAACACTGTTTTTATTTATAATGAGGGCAATAAGAAAACAATCTTTCTTATTTTTCTGCTGAAAGCGCCTTGAGGTCAAGTAGTTCCGCGAAATGAAAAACACTTTTTACCGGAGTATCTCTGTTGCCAAATTTGCAACAAATCTTCACGTACAACAGCAGAAAATGCGTTACAGCTTTCTTGTAAACTGAATCATGTAATGAATCCTTTAAAGTATTTTACGCTTAATGGTAACTATATATACCGCTTGTTGTAAAATAAAATTTCCGTATTTTGCGCCCACAATAAATTCATTTGTTTCTTATGATCCTTACAATAAACAAAACGTATTTCGTTAAACAGCATCAACCATATCATTTCTAATGGATAGCGAATGTTTTCTCTGTGAGGTGGAAAGTAAATTTATATGTAATGTAACATAATTATGTTGTAAGAAAACACAATATAATACAATTTTAACTGAAGACGATTCTCAGCGCTTTGAGTTTTCTACAGCTTCGTAAGTGAAATTAAATAAAATTATATAAACAGAAATTTTATTTATTCTTTTGTACGTTTTTTACATCCCTACAGTTTCATGATCTATTTGGCAATGCAATGTATGATTCTGTCTACACAGTATGACAGTTCTTACTCTTTAGCACTGCACTGCCACCTAGCAGCCACTATTCATACTTACTCCAACTGGCTACAAACTACATCCACCCTCACCGCCTGCCACTTCAACCATCAAACTTTCACAACAGCGGTCTCTTTGAAAATGAATTTTTTGTTCTTGTTAGCCTTCACTGTCGACATGTCACATTTGCTTAACAAATGCCGCATGTACGAAACAATGTTTGGAAATGAAAACACAGGTGCAAAAGAATTAGTGTAATATTAAATGAATTTTATCACACCAAAACATTACTGACTCTCAATCGAGGAAATAAAAAAGTACCAAGTAATGTTATTAAACTTAGCAGTGAATTTAAAAGCAGAAAAAGGAGAAATAATTTTTTCAAGACTTTATTAAAATATAAGATCTATCTCAGTAGTCTCTCAGTAGTCAAACATCTGAAAAGTATGAAATATACAAATCATCTGAATGTTAATTCCAAACTGACGGTCTTAAACCAGTAGAGAAGAAAAACGTGAAAGAGCACACGTTACAATCCCTCACGGAACGTAGGAATTTTAAATTATCAATATAATGATACAAATCATGTACGTGGCCCCCAAGGGCCATGGACCATACATAATATTCTGGTAAATGGAAAAATAACCGACGTTGTTGCAGGTAGATGTTACGAGGGTAAACAGAGGCACCGAAACATTTTGTTAGGACGAGAAAAGAAAAATCTCTAGAGAAGCAGCAAAAAATATACACTGGGAAATGAAAATACCCTGGAATTTCCTCTTCTAATGAATAAATATGAATGCTTGTTTAGAAGTTAAGGTGATTTCAAGTGTTGCCAAAGAAGGATGGAAAAGGGGAAAAAAGAATAAATAAATTTCTAATTGGAAGATCTAAGACAGAGAAGCTTCATTATCTTTAATGAGTAAGTAAAATAGATTATAACAATAAAATAATGTACTACTTCTTTGTCTACAGAACGAAAAGATGGAAAATATTATGAAGTAAACATCAAGAACTGTAGAAGCGAACTGTAAGACGTAAATCGTTAGAGGCGTCAACAGAACATAACGTCATAAAAATTCTACATAAACAAAAAAAAACCATTCAGCGATTAAAACTATTTGGGAGGTTAGCTAATTTAGATATTAGACAATAATGTGATATGCAACGCGTATCACGTGTTTATTACCGGTATTGAAGAAATAAGAAATTAGAAGAAAGGTTAAACGGTATTAGAAAATTTTATTACGTCTCCTAAGTTGCATTCTGTGTATAATTAAATGAAACTGTACACGTAGTCGGTACAATTAAAAGATGTTTATTAAATGACAGGAACTTTACATAACAACACTTTGAGGAAAGCAACATATACTACTTACTTTACAATACATAACACATCGATAAAATTTGTAACAGCTTTCAAAATATTAATGTACTTTGTCTTACATTAAATTACCCAACCTACAAAAAACAGGTTATAAACAATAAAAAATTTCAGAATATGTTTAAAGCGTTGGCTTAACGTATTAGCAATACCAACTGTTGTATGCACGTGTTTAATAAAAGAATGAAATTCAGTAACGATTCTTGATGTTCAGTTCCAAAGGATCTTAAAGAAAAAATTCTATTCTCTTCTAAATGGGACCTTGTCAAATTAGATTTATATAACATTTATAAATCCATAATTCCCATTTCTTTCAACTTCTCTTTCTTTCGCCTGATTCTTCGCCTACTGAGATCGTGTAGCAGACACAGTCACTACAATACATTCACACACTAACACACAGTCACTACAATACATTCACACACTAACACACAGTCACTA
>Ga0136643_10012067_pt1 | contig 12840 bp, 14 predicted proteins | sample TergutLab28metaG_FD_96883 | JGI IMG/M metagenome (GOLD analysis project Ga0136643, IMG submission 96883) | Labiotermes labralis P1 segment gut microbial communities from Petit-Saut dam, French Guiana - Lab288 P1 (version 3) (version 3) | ecosystem: Host-associated > Arthropoda: Insects >...
ATCGAGCGCATCGGCAACGACGTCCTCGCCCGCAATGGCTTCGGCCACCGCACGCGCGCTCACCTTCGCTCTGAATACTTCCCAATGCGCAACTACGGCAATCTGACGCTTCCTAACGGCTACTACGACGCCCTTATCATCTCTATCGGCGACGGTCTTGGCGACAACTGGTGGTGCGTGGTCTACCCGCCGCTATGCTTTTTGCAAAATACCATCGGTGGGGAACGCGGCGTCGTCTACCGCAGCCGCCTCCAAGAAATTGTCAATAGGTTCTTCTAATCCATAGACTGAACCATGTACATAGGACAAGTCATATTCACTGCTTTCATAGTTCTCGTCGTGGCATCCTTGGATGCCTTTGCGCTTGGATTCTCATATGGGACCAAGCGTATCCATATTCCCATCAAGAGCATAACCCTCGTCAGTATTATATGTAGCCTCTTTATTCTGGCGGCACTGCTACTTGGATATTTCATTGGAGAACTGGTACCCGAGAGCATTACAAAATGGGTGGGCTTTGGAATATTCATGGCACTCGGCCTATCGCGTATTCTTGCTTGGTTTATAAATAGGAAAAAGACCAAACAGGAAATTCGATTAATTACATACAAAGAACTCGTCCTCCTTGCCATCGTTTTATCCATCGACGGTATGGGAATTGGTATGGGCGCGGGGCTTGGGAATGTCACTCTCGCATTTATATTCGCCGTGTTTGCAATATCCATCTTCACGGAAATCTTGATTTTCAAACTCGGCAAGGTTACGGGTCGGGCGCTTGCGAACAAATTTCCCGTTAATCTTGGCTGGGTTGGGGGAGTGCTACTAATCATTGTTGCGGTTGTCGGTCTTTTCGTTTGACAAGTCATCATCAAATAGAGTATATTAGTAAGTATTGGCACCTTTGCTAAGTGTGTAAGAACCCCTACGGGAACCTTGCCACTTAACAATATGCCATAAATGGCACCTTTGCTAAGTGGTAAAGCAGCGGCCTGCAAAGCCGCTATACCTCGGTTCGATTCCGAGAGGTGCCTCCAAAACTTTCTTGAAATTTCTGCTTGACGGCAAAGAGGAGTTGGCGTATAATATTGTATATTCGCCTGTAGCTCAGTGGTAGAGCCCTCGGCTGTTAACCGAGTTGTCGTAGGTTCAAATCCTACCGGGCGAGCCAACTTGTTTTGTTAGTAAACTATCAGGACACGAAAAAGAGTCTTCATCGGCTCTTTTTTCATCTAAAACCGTGATATTGTTTGTAAATAAACACAAATTGTCTATCGAAGCCCAATTAGCAATGACTTTAATATCAATATCTGTTCTTAGGGCACCAAGTATGAAATTTGGCAGAATATTGTTGTAAACTTCTATTCTGTCATTGAACACCACAACTTTATTTAGAAACATGTCAAGAATTCGCTTTTTGCTGTTGTAATCACCTTTGGCCAAAAGTTCACGTGCTTTTTCAAACGCACGCTTGAAATCTTTTGCAGACACACGAACCTGTGACTTTTGTTCGTGTTCTATTTCGAGACGATTTTTGAGGTCATCTTTTTCACGTTCAAACGCTGTTACGCGGTCACGCATTTTCTTTGCCATGGTTTCATCTTCTTCCATCATGATTTTGTCAATTGCAATATCAATCTTGCGCTCTATATCTTGTAATTGCAATTCTAACCTGCGGATAATTGCGTCATTGTTATCTGTGGTTTGTGAGATGTATCGGTTATACATTTCCATGACGCCATCAATGTTCGTGACGTTAAAAACAAGTTCCTTGATTTCGGACATCACGAACTTTTCAACCTGAGTTCTGCCAACTGTATGGTTGCGGCAACGTTCATCACCTTCAAAGACGCGACCAGTGTCACGGCAACTTCTTGGTGCTTGACAAACATAGTATTGATAATGCGTGTCCTTGTTTGGGTTGTATTTGCGACCACCTCGATAAGTGTCACCACATTCACCACACTTGATTTTGCCAATTAACAGATATTCATCAACGGTGCGACCTGTTTTATATTTGCGAAGGTCCATCAATTTTTGAACTGCTTCAAATGTTTCTTTTGAAATGATTGCAGGAACACCATCTGGAACACGAATAACATCACCAGCAATATCATTCTTGACTTGACGTTTACGACCATCAAACTCCATCTTAGTTTTCTTCTTATTGAATGTGTATGTGCCCATATATTTTTCATTGCGCAAGATGTTTTCCAATGAACTGTCTTGGAACTTGTTACCTGTTCGACTGCGGAAACCTTTTGCGGTTAATTCATCTATTATTTCATAATGTTTCTTACCTGCCAGAAGACGGTCGAAGATAATGCGCACACCTTCACTGTCATGTTCACAAATTGCAATGTCGGATAATGGAGCACCTTTTTTGCTGTATTCTACTGCACCAGTCTTCTTGTTGATACGTTGCACCTTCTTATATCCAAATGGAATTGTTCCACCATTAAAGACACCGTTATACGCGTTTTCATTCATTCCACGCTTAACTTCTTGTGCAAGATTGTCCGAATAGAATTGTGCCATGCCTTCAAGCATTGCTTCCATCATCTTACCAGCAGGACTGTTGTCGATGGGTTCTGTTGCCGACTTTACCAAAACACCAGACTTAGAAAGTTCAAACTTATAAAATTGTGAACCCCATTTGTTTCGTGAGAAACGGTCTAGTTTGTTTACAAGCACAAATTTGAATTTACCACGTTTGGCCTGTTCAACCATCTTTTTGAACTCGTCACGCTTTTCTGTGGATGTTCCTGTCTCGGCCTTGTCAATAAACCATCCAACAATGTGATAATTTTCACGCTTTGCATATGCAATAATGTTCCGTTTTTGGCTGTCGATACTTTCATCACGTTGGTTGTCGCTACTGAACCTGCAATATCCAACAGCCAAGTTTTTATCCACTGCAACTTTCTTCATTTTCAACATCCTCCTTTTCTTCTTCAATCAATTCGGTTATTAGGTCCCAAAATGCTGCAAAGTGGTTAAGTGATGATTTGCATTCTGTGACATCAACAACCATTGATGGGCTCCCCAAAAATTCACTCTTACACCTGCTGCGTATAGAATTGACCGTTATTGAATTTTTGCTTTGCGTTAAATTATAACGAGCATTTTTATCCGTGCCAATACTTTGCTCGACATACCCAGAACTATGGTTTGAATTTATTTCATTGTGTTGCTTACCCATAAAAGCCATCCTTTTAATGAATTTTTCAAATTACCTAAAACGATGGCCATCAATTCATGTGATGTGGTGGCCGACGCACATCATCACGTTTCGTGTAATTCGTGCGGTTGTTTCGTGACGATTTTTTGAAAGGCCACAAAGCAATTGCACAAACTACATATTAAGAATAATTGCGCCGTGCAGACAAAATTTCATAGTCATCTGCTGTAAGGTCTGCCGACAAATCATATCCCCTAATGACATTTCTAATGGTTTTACGACCAACGGTGCCAGAATTGTGTAGCAGTCCCTTTGCGCGAAGGTCCGTGAAAAAACTGTTTCTGCCCTCAACCATATATCCATTTTCAATGCACCATGCTTTGTAATACTTGTAAACAGTTGCGGCTTGGATAACACCGTGTGTGTCAGAGTCAACTGGCACCAGGCAATCTTTGATGAAGTTGCCAACCTTGTCACAAGTTTCCCTGTATTCCTGTGTGGCGTCAAGAACACATTGCGGTGGTTTAAGTCTATGTTTGCGGAATTTTCTCAAACCTTCCAAACACCAATTGAAAATACCGCTTATGTTCTCAGGTTTACGCAAATTATCTTTCAAGTCAGTGACTTGTTCTTTTTTGGTAAAGTGTCTGTCAAATGTCACAACATTTATTCGCCCACTTGCAAACAAGGTATCATCATTGATATTGGGTAGATAATTAGTGTTCATTATCAACTTAAAATGTGGCATGAACTCGAACTCACTTTCAAACAGATGTCGTGCAGTGATTAAATCGCGACCCGTAATTTGTTTGAATAAACTTGGGTCCAATTGCATTCTTTTGTTAGGTTCAGGACAGTTCAAGAACCGACAGCCATCTAATCGTGCAATGTCACCACTTGCACTGCGACCATCTTTGGAACGTGCTGCAAGGGACTCTGGTTTAATCGTCATGGCATAACCACCATTGTTACCCAACATGTATGCAAATGTTTCAACAAGAGTCGATTTCCCATTGCGTGAAGTGGACCCATAGAAGATGAAACTTTGTTCAGCACTTGTATCTGCGGTTAAGGATAATCCAAGTATCTTTTGGATGTATTCGATTTTTTCCTGTCGTGCCTCATCGGTTAGTACATTATTTGCGCCAGATTGCATAACATCATCCATAAATTTAACAAACAGTTCGGATGTCGCGTCAGGGTCAAAAACCACATTGGTAATTTTGGACAGAAAATCGTCCGAGTTGTGCGAGTGCAGTTTCATGGTCGATAAATCATATGTTCCATTTTGACAATTAAATAAATTTGTGTTCCTGTCAAAATAAGAATAGTCAACAGCAAGATGTGTTTTTGCGTCATCCAACAACCTTTTTCGTTTATCAAGGTTGCCAAGTTTTGCAACACATTCAAGGTAAGTTTCTGCGCGACCATCTTGCAGATTTATTGCATAGATAATAAGTGCGTCAACCAAGTCGAAGGCATATTTCAAAACATGTACAATTCCTTCAACTCTTTCCCAAAACTTACCGTTATAAACATACCATTTCTTTGCAGGCACATTGTATCTGCAAAACTTGATGAACACATCAGCAAATACTTTGGCCCAACCTTTATCATCTGCCTGATAATTCAAATGCGGCTGCAATTCAATCAACTTAGCAAGAATATTTTCATCATAAACTTGTGGAATTATGACGAAATGTTTTCCTGCTTTTTTTGATGGTGGGTCAATACCCATGTGCTTGAATGCTTTTGAGATGGCTTCGTTTACGGTGACTTTTTCACTGTTCATGATGTAATCAATGCAACTGCCACCCGTATTACCACCAGATTTACCACCAAAACATTTATATGAATTGGTCTCGTGGTAATAGGTCAAATCTTCCTTGCCACCACATAATTCACAGGTTTTGAATTGTGTATAGTTGCCACTTTCGGCATGTATCGCACCATTGCGCGACTTCATGTATTCGAACAATGGAAACTCCGCCTTTAACTTTTCAAGGGACATATTTGTATTCACATTGATGGGTTGATTTTTGGGCGTCTGCTCGACTGGCTTTTTTGCAACACCATCCTTTTTACGTTTGTAATAATTAGTCATATCTTCCCAAGTGAATACTGCGTCGGGGTCCGTAACATATACACCTTTATCTGTGGCGTAAAGCATTCGGCTTGCGTCCTTACACGTTGTGTCGGATTGATGACAAATTTCAATTAGTGCTTGTTGAAAATCGTCACGCATTTGTTTGTCAGTTACAGCATTTGCGCAGACGAAAACAAATCTAAATTTTTCGTGTTCAGGCGTACTACTGAATGTGTAATACCAGGCAAATGGAATAAAACCTTGTGCATGATATAACTCAAATACTTGTTGCGGCGCAAGTCTATCACCTGGTCTATCATTGTCAAAATCAACTGCAAAAATTTGTTGACTAATGAACCCGTTTGATTTCGTATCGTCTAATACAGCAGGAATGAATGTTCGTCCCTTTGAAATAATTTGTACAAGTTCATCAAGTTCAACTTCTGTCCTTTTGAAATTGTGGCGCATTTTTCCTGCCTCTACGCCCGTTGGCTTTTTGTCCCAACAACGACTGTGTGTTTGCAATGAAATTTTCATTTCGTTTCCTCCTTCTTTGTTAATCTTGACACGCTTTATTCCTTCTGCTATCCTTGCGATGTATTTGTCACAAATCTTGCAAGCGGAACAATTTGTTACGATTATGCAAAAGGTTAGCATGGGCTTAAAACAATTGCACGAGGCTTGTCGTTACAGGAGGAAAATCAATGCGTAACAAAAACACCCAAAAAAGTGTCGGAACAAGAATTGCAGAACTGCGCAAATCAAAAAATATGACGCAAGATAATGTTGCAGAAAAATTAAAAATAACCCGTGAAGCAGTTAGTGGTTGGGAACGTAGCACACGCGATATGGCAACATACGATGTAGTGGCGATGGCAGACCTTTTTGGTGTATCATGCGACTATTTGTTGCGTGGGGTCCAAGCAGAAAATTCTACCCTGAACAAAGAATATGGGTTATCAGACACCGCACTTGAAACGCTGAAAATGTTCAAGGAATGTTCCAGAAAAGATGAACATTTTTTTAATCAAGCACGAGTGCGCACAATTGAATTACTACTTGAAAATTTAAGATTTATTGATTTGTTGTCCAGATACTTTTTTCAACGCTTTCCATCCAACATTGATGATTTTGACATACATGCAGAAATTACCGCAACATCAAAAGAAGATGGTGAAAAGAAATATCTTAACAAAATACTTTTTGATGTAAATAATATTCCAGATGTGTTTTTAACCCAAGTTAATGATTATTTGAAAAACATTCGGCAGCAGGCGCAAAAACAAACCCGTGTGCAAGCGTGGACAATTGATGAAGTGTAATGTGCAGTATATGTAATTATTCAGTGACGATGTTCACGAATGATTTACACAAATTGCACAGTGGCAATACAGAACCATCCCCAGGTCGTCCCAGACCAGCCCAGATGAGTGGAAACCATCAACTTGGTACAATACAAGGGCCCCAATAAACGTGTCCCATATCGAGAATGACAAGACCATTCCGTTTGTCGGAAAAGAAACTATTGACGAACTTGGAACTACTTGACTAAATATACACATGACAACAGATACAAAAACAGAAGCGCAAGAATTCGTGCAGGCCATTCGTGACTGCAAACGAGCATTAACCAAAGTTTACAGCACGGTTCAACATGCCAATATTGTGACCGATATAAACTTGAATGAATTCTATGAAGAATTGATTTATCTGCGCGGTTATGCAGATTGTATGGAACGGTTTAATATTCCCATTGAACAACAAGAAGGTGAATGATTATCCACCGCCCTTGACTGATTTATCAATGTCGATTAAATCAAGATTGAATTGTGGGCTGTCGAAGAATTCGACCAGTGCCATGTTGAAACCTCGACACAATTGCAGGACTGTTGTAAATGACATAGAACGATTTCGGTCCTTCATGATGAAACCCATTTGACTGTGTGAAATACCAGACAGTTGTTCAAGTCGGTATTGTGACATCTTTTTTTGCAGCAACAGTTCTTGTATTCTTTGACGAATGGCTTGACTTGCTGTTTGTTGTTTTATTTCATCCATGCGTCCATTCTAAATTTTACCGTAAATTATATGTGCTACATAAGTTGCCCTATTAAAATGTTTTGTGTTACAATGCGTGCAGGGAGGTTCTATGGAATTAATACAAATCATCTTGTTCTTGGCCATTGGGTTGTTTGTCGTGGTGGGAATACCATTGATAATTTTCTTTGTCCTACGACACAGAAAAAAGAAAAAGAAGTTCAACCATATCAAATCAAAACTTGTTGAGAAAGCATATTGCATGAACGAACTTGACACGATGTTGGAAAACGACCTTATCACGCAAGAAGAATACGACCAAAAGAAAGCAGAAATCATTGAAAGGAGTAAAAGATAATGACACAACCAATACCACCAAGAAAATTAATATCACGCCGATTTGTAGAAATAATCATCTCGATTTTATTTTTTGCGACATTGGCATTTGTCGCATACACAATCATCAATGCCATAGGAGATGACAACATCGACATGGCAATCATGATTGGCATTGGGTCCTTGCTGGGGATGTCGGTGTTCCTGTGTTTCCTCATCATCGGTGTGTTGAAGGTGCATGAACTTGAAAAGTTAAATGCACATTTCAATCAAAGTGAGAAACACGCTGAACCAGAAGCACCACAAATGCCAACAGGTCCAGCCGCAACATTGGCAATGTTGGAAAATCTACGCCGAAAGAATATCTTGAGCCAAGAAGAATTCGAGGCAAAACGAAAAGAAGTCTTGAAACAAATGTGAAGGATGACACATGAACAGAAACAAACTCATCAAAGAATATTTCGACGCACCAAACAAAACGCGCATGGAAATATTGCGGCAAATCACAGAAACAGAACGGAAAATTCTTGCAAAGCACATATCAGGTCCATGCAATGGAATTTCACGAATGGCGTTATATTACATGTGGTTGAATGCAAAAGGAATGACACCAGAAGAATTTAAGAAATCAATGGAAGGTGACGAATGAAATGGACGGGTGGACTTGTGAATTGGACAACGCGTGAAGAATTGAAGTTGTTGGTGTTTGTGCTGCGTCAACATAGATACAAATGCAGACATCCGCTTGTCGAGGCACGATTTAATGACATGATGAATGAAGATGATATTGATTGGTATTTTGGACCGATAAGTCCATATGGTGGTTTGCCATTTCTGGTGATACCAAGAACAAAAGAATTCTACACGCTGTCAATCACATGTGTTGCTGCGGCTGGTGTTCCAAGAGAAAAACTCATGCAGGCCCATGAATTGATAAAAATGTTGAATGAGAGTGATTAAGTTGCCTCATCCGTAGAAACAGTGGAATAGAAATTTTTACATTCACCACCAACTGATGAAATTTGATTGTTAACAAATTGCATTAAAGAACTGTTTGCTGTGTTGAAAACTATTAACTGGCTTTTGGCTCTTGTCATTGCGACATATAAATTGTTTAACCCATCACCATTGGTGATATTGGAAAAGTCGGAACTAAATAAAAATATTAAATCGAATTCTTTTCCTTTGGACTTATGAATAGTGAGAACTTGATTGTTATTGTCGTTGTTGTAAAATGCAAGAGCATTACTTTCATTGAGGACAGTTGACAGAACCCTTTCAATATTTTCATCTTCAACTTCACACTCCATCAATGCAGCAAGTTTTTTGAATGATTGAATGAATTCGCTTTTGTTACTTTTGAAGTTAAAGATTTCTCGCAGTAAGGTATTTATTTGGTTGGTCAATGGGTCGCTTTTGTCACCTGCTTCAACAGGGACATATTCCAAGAAATCATATACGTTTCTGTTTACCAGGCAATAGTGCGCGACGCCAAAATACATCCATGAATTTGCAGAAGTAATATCGTCTATCGGTGTAATTGGGACATAGATGAAATTCAAACCCTTCTTGTTAAGTGCTTTACATACATTCTCCGCGTCCCTGTTTATTCTGCACAGAACAGCAGTGTGCATTTTGTATTTGTTCACGCCTTTGAAAATCTTGTCAATCATGTTCGTATTTTCATTGATTGGGTAAATAAACACATCGCGCGCCCCATCTTCAACTGCTTTTATCAATGATTGTGTCTCGGCGTTCAACAGGTTAGAAATGTTTTGTATTTGTTGTCGGGACCGAAAATTCGCTGTTAATCTCTTGGATGTAAAATCTTTGTTTTTGAATAGGTCTTTGAAGTTTTGTGAATTTGCACCGCGCCAAGCATAGATGTTTTGTTTTTCATCACCAACCACAAACAAGTCAATTTTAAGTGTTGAATGTGCATACATGAAAAATGCGTGCATGTCATTGTCACTATCCTGGTATTCGTCTATATACCACTTGTAATATTTCGATGAAAGATATGTTCTGGCAATTGCAGAGTTCTTCAAAATTTTCAATGCAAGTTGAAAAACAAAGTTCTGCTTATCATCTGCCATGCTGCAAATTTTTCCTGTGTCTTTTAATGCTTCTAAACACAAATCGAAGTCATCATAACGTTGGCGATAGTTCACATCAAAATCTTTGTTGAAATCTTCACCATAAACATCTTTGCAAAAGGGCTTGATGATTTCATTGATAACGAATTGATTGTTTGTGGAAACATAGACATCATCGTTGTTTGACACAGACAGACGCGTTTTGATTTCATTGGTTGCTTTTATTGTGAATGTAATTGCCGCAATAATTTTATGAGTTAGATGTTCATTTTGAGAAATGTCCCACCGTATTTTTTCGACAAGCGTTCGTGTCTTGCCAGCACCTGCACCAGCACTAACCACAACACTTCCGTTGGTGTTCATGATTATATCAATCTGCTCACTAGACGGTTTCATTTGCAAAACCTCCTAACACAGCAAAATTGGCATGATTGAATATGGTGTCAAAGTCATCGTTGATAAGTTTCCCAACAAGTTCAACCATATTATATAACTTACTTGATTTCAAATATTTGACTGCTTTATCTACATTCGCTTTACCAAGACGCGTTGCAAGAGTATCGCCAAGTGCCTCGGCTAAATCATCTTCTAAATCAACCTTGGACAAGAAAACATTTTCTGTCTTGCATAATTCGATTAGTGCAGAGTTCCCAGCAAACAAATTCGGTTTTGTTAAATCTGCTGGTGCCTCTGGAATTGTGACGGTCGCGGCTTCAAACTGTGCTTTCTTTTCTTCATCTTTTTTAAGTGTTGCAATAAGTGTTCCACATGTTTTAATTCGTTTTAACCCAGACGCGTCACCATCACGAATGTCATTGTCGGTTTTCATGAACACATCCATATGCAAAGGTATGAGCACGTTAAGATATTCTTTGAATGCAATTCCATTAACAGGCAAGATTTCCATTCCTTTGGTTTTATATTGACACTTATGCGTTAAAACAGCGTCAAATAATACCGACTCTGATGGACCTTCCACAAGAAGAACTTTGTCATAAAATAATGCTTTAGCCAAATTGGTGTTAAGTAATTTTTTAACGCGTTGGTAATCATCAGGGACAGTATAGAAGTGGCTAAACGTTTTGTTTGCACATGCAATGCGCACAAGATTGATTTTGTCCATTTCGGCAAGAAGTTCTGGGGAATGAGTTGTCAGAAAGATATACGGAAATTCATCTTCCTTGAATAGAACCTGTGCAAGTTTAAGAAGTGTTGTTTTATGCAAATGGTTCTCAGGTTCTTCAACCAGGAAAATAGTAATCTTCTTGCCCTTATTCTTCAAAGCAATCAATCTGTGCAATGAATAACTTGTTATCTTGCGCATGCCATCACCAGACACATAGTGAAGTGCTTCATCATCTCTTTTTAAGAATGGGTAGATTGTTTTATACGGGTCCAATGCAATGTCTTTGGAAGAAAGTTTTAGTTTGATGTCACTTTCATATTTGCTTAATTCGGTTGACAAGGAACTTTCAAAATTACTTATGCTTGATAGGGTTTCGATAGTTGTGTTTAACTCTGCAAGTTTTGTTTTGAATGCGGTGTCATCATCATCTTTCCGCACCATAACATTCTTCATCGACACAGCACGCTTAAACAACCCATCAAGGTCCGTTTGCGCGTCAATGTAATTCACATCAAAAACTTTATCCAAGTCGCTTTTCATGCCAACCATCGGAACGCGCTGCATGGTTCCTGGTGTCCCGCCCCAATGCAAATCGACGTTGTATAAACCATCGTCCTTGCTGGACTTGGCTTGTATGAACAAGGAACTCATGTTTGCAGATGACAAACTTTTACCTGCTTTCCCCATTATCTTTTTAGTATCTTCATCGTCAACGTTGGAAATATCAAGTTCAAGTGTTATTTCGATTTGTTTGGTGTCATCCGACTTATGAAAGTCAGTTAGTTTGAAGCCATCTTTTCTTATGAAGTAGTCTAAAAGAAACCTAATCGCATACAAAAAATTTGTCTTGCCAACATCATTAAGACCAAAGAAAACGTTGCGGTTTTTTAACACAACTCTAACTTGTTCAAAGTTCCTGAAATTTTTGATTTCGACAGATTTGAATTCCACATCCAAAGTATATCATCATCTTTGTCGAAAAACTAGAACAAAGTGTTTTTAAGGGACAATGATTTCATCATCGCCATTAATGCCAAATATTTTAAGGGTCTGCATTTAACAAAGGGCGTGCCACCCTTTGTTAAAAATTTTAGCCGCTTAGAAATAACAGTTATAATAATTTAAGGGTCAACACCCAAATGAGAGGTGACTATGGCAAAACCAAGAGTCGTTACATACGAACAAGTTTATGAGAATTATTGTCTGACCGACATGACATATGAGGAATGCGCATTGTATCTTGGTATTACACCAAGACAATTACACAGATACATCGGCTTGTATGGGTTGGGTGGCGCAAGGGTATTCCCAAAGGTAGGAAGAAAGAAAAGGCAAGACCGAGTTATTATGCGACAAACAAAACGCGGAACCGAACAACATATATTCCATTTCATACGATGGGTAGAAACCGAAGAAGATAAGAAATTTGCGCATGATAGGTTTCTGCAAAACCTAAAAGAATATGAGGCATTCATCGACCTTCTCGAAAAAGATGAAAAAGATTTACCGCCTATGTATGCAAGATATTTACGTGGCATGAAGAACTAAAACCGTCTGTGGCGTCCCCACACGAGATAATCATTCGATGGTGGATGTTTCTTCATATCCGAACCTATATTTCTTTGGCACATATTTTGTGCTTTTTGTTTTGTCTTTTTCAAGACATGCACGCACAACCAGGTATCGTAAAATTTTTTCCTGGTTTGTTTCAATGTCATGTTTTGGTTTTGGTGCTATCTTGACTTCATTTCCATAGACCTTTGCAAACTTTCGTTTGGTGATTTCTCTTGACACCTTGCTTGTTTGTGGTAATAATATGGGTATATGATTACTGTTTCTGCTAACAGAAAGGTTAGGTGAGCCAAAGCTCGCATTGCTTATAATTCAAGGAAGCCAGGATTGGATTTTTGAGATTAGTTTTGTTGTTGAGAGCATTTCTTTGTTTCTTAATGGTAAATACACAAGTTCAATTCCGTGTTTG
>Ga0136643_10012069_pt1 | contig 12840 bp, 7 predicted proteins | sample TergutLab28metaG_FD_96883 | JGI IMG/M metagenome (GOLD analysis project Ga0136643, IMG submission 96883) | Labiotermes labralis P1 segment gut microbial communities from Petit-Saut dam, French Guiana - Lab288 P1 (version 3) (version 3) | ecosystem: Host-associated > Arthropoda: Insects >...
CATGTTTCGGATGTTAATACATCCATCCTCAGGAAATTGCGACTTATTTGTTGAGTTATTTCACGGGTTGATTTGCTCTGGTTCGATGTTTGTTGGTGTTATGGTGTGGTTTGGGTGGGGTGGTGTGGTATTCGTATGCAGGTTGGAGCACTAGTGCACCGTTACCCCAACACACATCGAACCAGAGCAATACAACCCATGAAATAACTCAACAAATAAGTCGCAATTTCCTGAGGATGGATGTATTAACATCCGAAACATGTTGAGCATTAAGTAATGAAATAATAAAGCCAGTGATATTAATTTGGTCTCTCCTTATTCACCCATGAATCTTTATATGTAACAGTCTCCGACCTTTCATTTTGGAGCTCTGGGTTAGATCCGAAACCATTCGATATTTGGTAGAAAATCTGAGAGCGAAACAGGCTTCTTCTCCCATCTCATTATCACATTCCTATTGCTCTAGATTCATGTATATCTTAAGACAACTGACTTCACCAGCAGCAGCAGCAACGAAAAACGATTGGGAACAATAAAAGTAAGCAACATTTTTCCGGACAATTGGGGCACTGGTCAGAAAAGTGCAGTACTTTTACGTTGCTTTTAATGTGTCAAATTTGTGTCACACTTAATTTAAACTCTTAAAACACGGAAAAGTTTATAAGCACTGACACCCTAAATACTTGCTTGGCCAAAGGGAAGTTCTGTGAGACCTGAGGACTTCATTGTGTAGAATACGGCATTCTGGGACTTGATGACTTCTAGCCAGGTAGAAGTGTACCGTATTCTGATTTGTATGAGACAAAAGTTTTGAAACGTGGTGCTGAAGAAGGATGGTGAAGATCAACTGGGCCGATCATATGTACAATGACGACGTGTTTCATGCAGTCAAGGAGGAAAGGATTATCCTGTTTACAATAAATTTATTGGTAAATTTTGGGTAGGAACTCTTTTCTAAAACGCATTACTGAATGAAAATAAAAGTAAGGGTAGAAGTGACGAGAAGACGTGGAAGAAGACGTAAGCGACTATTGTATGACTTTTAAAAAAAAAGAGGATACTGGAAATTGAAGGAGAAAGGACTTAATCGAATTCTGTGGATGGCTATGGACTTGGAGGGTATGGATTTGTTGTACGACAGAATACGGAATGAATAATAGCTGCATTAGTAGTCGTTACTGTCAATATTTAGTCTCGAAAGCGCTAATATAATTCGTAGAGTTTTACTTATAGTTGAAAATATATGATATATTCAAGACATGTGGTATGTGCTTCAAAAATCTAAAATTCCCGCGGCATACACGTACGTTTCAGAAATTTACGATCTTCATGGAGGGGGAAAAAGTAGTTTTTCTTCACCTAATTTTACCAAGTGGAATTTTGCCTGAAGGAACTGGGAATCCTCGCGAGTATGAAGGTACTATACTTTGTCTAGGCTTGAATGAATATTTTGTGAACACACAGCAGAAGTTAAGGATTTACTCTATACCACTGGTTTTCTAATAGTCGTGTAATTAACTATGTTCCAAACAGACAACTATTTATCGCATGGTATAAACCTACATATACAACTCCATTTGCGAATCTTATAATTTTGTAAATTTCTGTTACAATTTAAGGGAGCACCAGAGCTCCAACCTTCTACAGGCTTTGGTTTTTGACCCCATATTATAGGTTATGAATATTAATAAAATTTCTGAAAATTACTACTGTAGTTTTCCTGAGAAAGCCCGAATCAGTGTAATGTAACTGGAAGGTTTTCGAGGCTAGAATAACGCTGGTGTGAACGAACTCGTAGTAACTACTTCCGCGCATAACATGTCCACAGTGCACCGCTGCTTCCGACCACAATGACTTATCTAGCCTTGTTTCTTCAATCATTTGAATTCATAATTTATCCATAAGAAAAGATGAAGACCCTGACTACATCATGAAGGCATATATGGGGAGCGTAATGATAAATATCACAGCCTCACCATATATCGAACGTTTCTTGAGAAAAGCAATATGAAATTTTTATTGTTACACCGTGCATGTTGTCGAGTTACTCAATTATTACACCAACCACTGCACATGTATAATTTTTATAAATTTTATATATGTGCAGTGGTTGGTATAATAATTGAGTAGCAATATGTAACATAAGTGTTCCGAATCCACTACTTTGGGCGCTTTGTATTTTTACTTATGAAATTAGAAAGTTTTTAAAAATGCTTTTCCACTGCGCATTGTTATAAAATTATGCAACATAAACCAACGAAATGCACATTTACTAAATTAATATTTTAATTTTTAATTTTGATGTCTTCTAAAGGTTTCGAACCCGAGGGCCCATCTTCAGGAAGACGGTTGTATATGCAATTATAATATGGTACGTTTTTCATGCATCGACATAAGCATTTTAGTAGGTAGAAGAGCAGACTGCTTCTCCCGATGCATGTAAAATCTAGCACACTATAACTGCAAATACAAGCTTCTTCCTGAAGTTGAACCCTCGACTTCGAAACATGTAGATGACATCAATATTCAAAATTCAAAATTTTAAATTTTAAAATGTGCATTTCATTGGTTTCTGTTGTAGGAAATTAGAACGTATTCCATTTAAAAATTTATAGATTTCCGAATTTAACGTTAATTATGTTATATCGTACCAGAAGTAGGAAGATTCTAGCTGCGTGGAACACGTTTGTACATGCCTTGAATATTTCGTGCATTCGAATTGCATCATGATCTGTATACGTTTCTCGTTATTGCGTTGTTCAAACTGGAGTCAGAGTTAGTGAGTGTTTGATGTTCTTGTGACCGTGCATCCTTAATATGAAATGACGTGTGAAACCAACTAGATGCATCAATTATGATTTATTAATAATCCATTAGCTCAACATGTTTCGGGCGTCATTGTGCCCATCTTCAGGAGCTTCCCGGCTTCCCAAGACACCAACGAGCACATCAAGTGCTGAAAACCATATGCAGTAATATACGGTCTAGCGTTCCTGAAGATGGGCATAATTATGCCCGAAATTTGTTGAGCTAATGGATTATTAATAAATCATAATTTTTGCATCTAGTTGGTCTCACACGTCATTTCATATTAGTGAAGTCTTTAAATACAAACTTGGAGGTCTAATTGTCTGTTTTATATCTCACACCTCACTAACTCGATGGAGTACAGTCCTTCTTGAGAATCTAATATTTTCTCATTTCATCAAGAAATCCGTATAATTGTACGGAAAAGAAAGGCTCATTACGGTCTTCAGAAGTGGCAGCGACTAGTCGCTCTTCCCAGCAATATTAATCCAGTTTGTGGCTTCAAATCTTATTTATTTAATATACATTTTAATATTATTCTCTCATGTACACGTATGTCTTCCAAGTGGTCCCTTTCTTAGAGGTATTCTTTTAAAATCCAACATGCTTTTACCTACTACGCTGTATGTACCACATGATTTCCCATCCTTTCCTGCTTTATTTTCAACACGTCAGTCATACCTGATAAAGTACATAAATCATGAATATTTTCGTTTTGTGCTTATCTGCAGCATCTTATTAATTTCTTTTGGGCCCCAATTTTTTAAATCATTTAGTAGTTATATGCTGACAGATCCGGTGAACCAGCAGGTAAAAAAAGACAACAAATTATTCGTTTCCCAATAATGTTACTTATAGTAACCATTGGATTACTGGCCGTGTGGACAGTTGCTGGAAGAATACCTAGTCCTACTTTTTATCACATCAACTTCCTGAAAAATTTTGTAGAAATTGTCCAATTTACTTTTCAAAATTTATTGCTTCAGAGAAGAAGATGGTTTAGTTTATTTTATCGCACTGACACTCTACCGTACTCAAAACATAATGTCACGCGCCTCATTTATTATTTGGGATATTTTCAGTTTAAGTAAAATTGTGTGTCATATGTGAAATAAGTTCGCAACGGATCAGCATTTTCGTTACACACCGCGTCACAGAACCAGTTACAAAACCGTACTCTTGCAACACAGTCTGCTTTCTGGAGTTGTTACTCAACTATTAAATTTGTCTTGTGAACGGAAAAAAGACGTTTGCTGCTGCGTGTGCAGATGATACATCATTTTCCTGGGATAGCTTTCTTCAAAAATTTTCGCGCTGATTCATTCAAATTGCGCTCCAGTAATTTGTAGTGCTTCATTTGAAAGGAGGCTTGTTTTCACTTTCGCTTCTTCTTTAGGCAAGGAAACTCTTTCTCGAAGTTTGTTGACCAGTTCAAATATTTCTTTTCTCGAAGGAATTTAAAACCCGGTAAATCGACTTATAGATTTTCTACGGCACAATAAATATGATTTCTACCTGGCTTTATCATTCCTCTCAGCAATAAAGAAACTCTGTGCTATCACTGTATTTCATATTGACGAATAGAAAGAAGCTTACAACGTGTGAAGCTTGAATGCGTGACGAAGCCTTCAGACGTAACCATGTAACCGCCAGCGCTGCCATCACATACCCGGTAAGGAATGGCGCAGTTCTCGATTACGTAGAGGATAATGTTGGTTCCAATTTCAAATAGACGCTGTGCATTTGCGTGTAATATCTCATCCAAAATTTGATTCCTGTTACAATATTTGGAAGAAAATAGGATTTTTGAAACTCCCCCTTACATACTCTTCGCCAGCCTCCTCTTCTTTTCCTTATCTTGTTCTTGAATATTTATTTGAATAGTTTATTCTTAAATACTCTCAATCTGCGTTCTTCCCTTACAGTTAGAGACAAAACAACGCTGTCACAGAGCCACAAGCTAAATTTAAGTTTTTTGTATTCATTTACACTTAATTCACAGAGTCTTAGATATGAAAAAGGTAAACTTTTATGAAGTTATTAGTAACCAGAATTCTTGAACTTTAATTGGCTCTTAGCTTTCTCGTAAACATAAATTTGTTTTGGAATTATTTACTTCATGGATCATTCCATATTAAAAATAAAAATAGTCTGTTGTACCACATGTCATGTGTAGGAATATACATCGCGCTAGTTCAAGTGACACGGTTTTCTGAATGAAGGCATCACGATGTGCTTGCAATTCAATTAACGTTACACAGTATACGCCAGCACAAACTATTTTATTCTTAAGCAAGGCTACATATTTCGACCAAAAGTTAGTCATCTTCAGGCCCTTACAACTTTTTCCGTTAGCAGATGCTTTGCCCACTTTGGGATCCCACTGGGATCCCAAAGTGGGCAAAGCATCTCTTAACGAAAATATTGTAAGGGCCAGAAGATGATTAACTTTAGTCGAAACATGTAGTCTTGCTTATGAATAAAAAGATTGTGCTGACGTATACTGTGTAAAGTTGATTCAAGTGACATGGATTGGCCACAGGGTTAGAATAGCTTTACTTACGTTGCCAAACTGCATATGTTTTAAACCCACCATTTTTCTGGGAACTGGGGCCGATCTTTGGCCAATAATATGTTTTTTTTTAACACGGATAGATGAATTCAATAATTTAAATGATTCTACATGTCACAGAAGTCTACCATGCACAGAATTCCATAAATTTGTATAAATGTGTTGCCTAAGTTCTTGATATAAGTCACATTTTCAGCACTTTTACCTGAATTTTCGTAAAAGTACACGAACATGATATAAACTACATATTTTGTCTGTACCAAAGTTACACGAAGACATGCTAACATTTAGGAAAATTTGTGTCTTATATATTTGTATTTTACTTTCGCCCAGAGAATTAATCTTTGCAGGAGACCTGTCACAAAATTTTTCAATTTACCTCTAATTTCTCCGGCTTATTCTCAAGTATCCCTCTCCGGAAGCCGATAAATTCTTAACGTGTTTTGGCACAGTTTCTTTCTCAAATGCTCGTTTCTTTCTGTCTTGCCACTGCGAAGCGTTTTGCTTCATGTTTGCTAAGTTACGAACAGGTTATGTAGTACAAGGAACGATTTGTCAGATTTGTTTTCAATGCGGTGGCAGTAAGGAAACCGGCTGACAGATATTTATGTGTTTTGTGTGTGGGCTCGTCTGTCCCCCCGCCGAGCTGGCAACCCGTGTGACACGAGAACACCATGTCGCTCAGCAGGGGACTTCACGACGGTGACTACGATACCTCGTCACCCCGTCTACAGTTGTTGATCCAGCTCTTGGCCAATTAGACAAAACATAAACCTTATTAAACAGATTTCAACTTCGCCTTCTTCAGCTCTCGTAGCCTGCCACGATTCAAAAATAATAAATCGCAAAATTATGAAATTATATTCATTTGTTAGAGCTACTTGGACGTTAAACAAGAGACTCAAGAAGCACCTACACATTACAAGGACACAGAAAATTGTGTGAAGCGGGTTTTGAAGTCCATAGTCTTGGTGTCCATTTACTGCATGGTTTTATGCTTTGGAGAGTGTGCGGTCTGTGACGTCGGTTTTTACGTACGGATATAAGAATAAATCAAACACATTTTTACCTGAAAGGATTTGTGTATAATCTTCATTCATTCCATAGTCTGTTTTGCGAGGATTCCGTAGCCTCTTAGAATGTTAGTACGCCATATATAATATATAGTTTATTATCATGAAATTTTTAACACATCCTTCCATGTGTAATACGAAGAATTATGACCTTGTCGCAGAACACCATGTGTTCTGTGGAATATATTCCCCTTGTTTACCAGTTCTAGGGGACGTTGGCACCTTTCTGTTGTATTATCTTCTCCGCTTATTGTCCTTCACACCATAACTTTTCTTAAAGCACTTCCCTGTACTATTTTCCTAACCGTCCTATTCATGTCTCCGCTAAAACATACAAAGTAATCGCAAAATCTTTCAACAAAAACTCTCATTACTCTTCATTATTTCACTCCAATAAGTGTGTCGCTATAAATTAACCCTTTCATAAATATTACATTCATCGCGAAGAATGCACTTGTTACAGATACCTGCGCGTAGAATTCTAAGTCTTTACTCACCAGTCTTACCCATTTGTGATCGTGTGAATATTCTGAGGGAAAGGAATTACTACCGGGATGCTGATAAGTCCTTAGTCTCACCAGGAAAGAAACAAACTGCGCCTGTCAAAGTGTGGTGGGCAGAGGAGGGGACTGATTTAGCTAGGGTAGGGAGAGATGGTGGACTATTGTGAATGTGGCAATGAACCTTGAAGTTCCATAAGATGCGGGGAATGTACCTTGTTTCCTTCCTGGTCGGGATAAGGCCTTATCAGCACCCCTGTAGAAACATTTGGGGATAAAGTAGGTAACAATGAACCTAGTATCTTCATGATTACACCGTGTATCAATAATATCCAATGCTTTATTATCCAACTAATGTACTCAATTATATCAAATCGTTGAATTGTTAAAAACCAATTAAACTTATAAAAGCCACTCCAACATATTTCGGTTCACGTAGGAACCATCATCAGAGAGCCACAACCAGTGCTTAGCTAAAATTATGAGTCTAGTTCAACAGTTCTTGTCGGTACAAACGTTGTCAGTGTTATGGCGGCATACTGTGACCTGCTGTGCGTGTGTATACACACGCACAGCAGGTCACAATAATTGAGTGTATTAGATGGATAATAAAGCATTGAGTGCACCTATTAATTGCAAGCAAAATATGGTAATACTTACATTGAAATTTTCCAATTTAAATACAAAATATTTTATTGATTTTGCAAAACAAAAATCGCTATTATTATTATTATTATCGTCGAGAGTCTTATTATCAGCATTACGCAATTTTATACTCCAGTTTGAATGTTTCATTTCTTTACATATCCCCTTTTTAATTTGACGGACATTGTGACCTAAGTGTTACAAATGATGACCATTAATAGCACACACAATCGCTACTCGTCCAAAATTAACAATCTCATACTCCTGAATTTTATCAACATGTTCTAGAGCCATTTTTCCATACATTTAACTCATTCCGGCCTCCTGTGACCACGAGTATCGGTTCATGGATCCTTGTTCTTTGATGCACTCTCTCAGCTGAATAGACACGTTAAATATTTCCCTACTATTACTGCTAAGCTACTTAAAAAGAATTAATAAGTTAGGTGACAGAAAGAGATAGAAGGCTGATCATTTTATATTCCATCTATCTAAGAATGCTCTCAGTACTGAGGAAAAGCAAACTGCTGCGACTTTGGCTTTCCCTCGTTTATATTAACAAATAAAATACACCATGCACTTATGTTTATTCTTTAAGGTCTATGACATTTAAAATTGTTCTCTGTAATAATTCATGGCAAGAATTTCTTTTCTTTTCAAGTTGGCTCCTGTAACACACCAATTTTCAGCATAGTAACTGAGGAGTAGTACTAAAATCCTGCTTTTCAGCTCGCTCGGTACGTGGCAATGACATTCTCTACACAACTGAAATATATATATATATGAATTTAAATAAATAAATAAATACATATATCAAATGCCGATCCCGGTGACCGTGCGGTCTAAGACTTAGGCCTGCAACCGTTCGATTGTTGTAATCACGGGTTCGAATCCCGTTGATGACACTGATATTCGTCTCATGTATTTGTTGTAAATTGTGTAGGTAGTGGCTTCTTCGACGGGCTGGTCACTCATCCTGACTAGTCCTACGTGATGTGTTTGTGTGTGTGTATTTGTGTGTGTAATGTAAAAACCTCAATAATGGGCAATCTAGGACACTTTATGGGCTTTCAAGCCACAGATAAATGAAGTATATAAATTGCCCTTTGCAGAAAATAATGTTTGGGCCTATTCGTTAAAACATATTAATTACATGAAAAACTGTTTTATTTTCCATGTAGTTAGTTGGTGTTTATTACCAAGGAGACCTGGGTTCGCTCGCTGGCATTCTGTCTGGTATCTTGTGAAAAGTGGCACCGGGTGAGATAATTTACAGCAGTTTATTTATTTTTCGTTGAAAGAACAGTTTTATGTAGCTGTATATTTAAAAACTTCCTTTGGAAACTGGTATTGCTCCATGTCTCTGCATTTACACTACTGACGGCATTAAATGTAAATGTTTACCAAGATACAAATTGTGCCTTTTCATGTTAAGCGGAAAGCTTTTGTAACTGATATATCATTGCTGCCTTTGCCGTCTGTATTAATGTCAACAAAAAGCTTTATTCATTCCGGTTTGTTATATTAAAACACACAGTCTGACACAAGAATGAGATTTTTAATATAATATTTGAAAAAGACACAGCCGTTGTGAATTACTTTAAGATTATTTCGGTTTATTCAAGAGTCTAAATAAAGATATAAAATTCTGTAACTGAAGACGTAAACGTTAGGTCTATATTTCCCCTTAAAATTTTAATAAACTGGAGTAGTGTGGATATTAATTTTGTTTCCGGGTTTAGAATTCATCTTAGCTAGAGAACTAGCGAAAACTCTTTAAATTCGGAATATTTTATACAAACTTATATTACGAATTTTTATATTTTCGTAATAAATTTATAATGTACACAGATAACTTTGTAAAATACTTGAAGAATAAAAGACCAACTTGATGTCACTTCTTATTTTATTTCACTTCTTATGTGCTCAACACGTTTCGGACATTAATATATCCATCATCAGGAGCTTGCGACTACTCTGTTGAATTACCACATTGGTCGTATTGTCTTGGTTTGATGTGAGTTGGAGTTTCGGTGTGGTTGGATCGCAAGCTCCTGATGATGGATATATTAATGTCCGAAACATGTCGAGCACATAAGAAGTGAAATAAAATAACAAGTGACATCAACTTGGTCTCTTATTCTTCAACTATCACAATGATGCACGGTCCAATAAGCATAAGATTTGTAAAATACATCTTCTTCGCCATCGTTTTTCTATTCCGTTTATTGTCAATTATTTATCTGTCCATAGGCGAAAAAGATATTTTTCTGAAGACTACACTTCTGTCTGAATCGGGATAATTTAGATTTTCATTATACTGAGGTATATTCATATTTTAGTTCATAACTCTACTTAGAATATTTCTAAGCTTATACGATCTAAGATTTCAGTTTTTTTGCGTCATTTTATAAAGGGAGGGCTTTTCTGTCCTGAAGATCGATTCAGCAATTTTCTCTGAAATTTTTGTACCTACCTACCAGTTTACAAGGCGTCACGTCTAGAAACCTAATTGTTTACAGCAGACGCCCGCTTGCGAAAGTGTCTTGTTAGAAAATAATACAAACATTATGAAGAGTAATCTCCTCGTTCTGTTATTATAGTTTAGAATATGTGGAGATCATACTTCACGCTTCATGCACATCCCTAACGTTTATGTTGGAAAATAAAATATGATTATGTACCAAGGGCGCACCCAAAAAGGGGTTTCTGGCCTGCAGCCCCTCCTCCAAATTTTTCAAAACCGAAATTTAAAAACACAGGTTTTTGTAGATAAGATAATATCAAAAGTTTTTCATGATTTTCCTTTAAACCTAAATCAGCCACTGAAATCGGCTGATGACAAGTTCTCTAGAATTTTTAAAAATAAATTAATGCATTCAAAAAAGGAAGATTTTACACAGTGGTTAGGTCATGGAACATGTAGTTATATTTGTATATCTGTAAATGTCGTTGCAAACGATATAACGTTGCAGTTACACTTACGACATGTTTGTTACAACATAGTTTTTAGAATGCAACATATATTTTAAATAGCCTCACGGTCAGCCCTCCCCAACTGAATAATTCTGGATGCGCACCTTTTATACACAAGATTTATGTAAAAGAGATAATTGAAAATTTTTTACTTAACTGACAAAATATCACCTTGATTCTGGAGCACATTGTGAAGTGTTCCGGTCAAATGACTTTTACGCTTTTGTGGAACATGAAAAAATCACTAGCCTGTTCACAACAGCCTACCACTTGTCAACAAGTTCCGGTCCGCACTTCTTCATCATATTTCTTTTTGAGTCATTTTAGTACTGCCCTCAAATCTGTCTAGGTATCTCAAGAAATTTCCACCATTTTCTCTTGAAAAAGGTTTTATTCATTTTTGTTTCCTTCCTAAATTTTTTTCTGCTTGAACTAACTTAAGTGGCAGTGTGTCAAACGTGTCTTGTTGTGTAACGAGATGTTGTGCATCGACTTACAATTAATCGTTCCATGACATTGACTTCATGGTTGGGCCTCGGTTCAGTCTTAGTTAGGAAAGAAGGCAATTCTTCGAGCAGCACAGGTAATCTGCAACAATTTGACGGGGTTCACGAATTGGTTAGACAGGCAGTCCACCATATTTCTCTTATCGTATGGTTCTACCTTTTGTCCCTGAATCACTAAACATTTACCACACGCTGTATTTTGTGCTAAGCTAACAGCTTCTCTTCACAGAGACACATCCAAGCTATCCGTTTCCGTTTTTCCTTATCGCTCTCTTTATATATTTCTTTCTCAGATTTTCTGTTTTACCTCTCTTTCCTGTCTCTTGAGTGGGAATTGATAAAACAATGGTGATGAAAAATCTTTTTATTTGGAATGTGACACCCAGCAGTCTGCTTTCGGAGAAACCTGTTTCCTCTATTATTATTAAATTTTAGCACCTGGAAGATAAGAATTACATTCTGCAATAGTAGTTAAATTTGTATCCAAGTGCAAGGCATCGTATTTCAGAAAACGGTAATATTATATTTTATTTCCTTCATATTTCATGTGACTTGTCAATTTTTTTCCTATTTACAAATCAAGTTTACTAAAAATATGTGGTGTGTCATGAATTATTCCTGCAATCAGGCTGCTATGTACGTTAGGGTTTCAGGAACCACTCTGTATGCACAGCGCTGATTGCCACAAACCTACCTATATAATGTACATAACTATATCAAACGAGGTTGACGATGATACCATGCTCAGACTGATATAACCCGATGTATGTTATCAACTCGGTTTTCCCCTCCAGGCTTCACTGTGACCAATAATAATCTGTCTTTCAAATGGAGCCCAATCAGACCAATCGCTAGTCGCCTAGCCACTTTTCGGCTCTTGTAGAGTAAAAAAATATATATCAAAAAGTTTCTAGTCTGTTATTATGGTCCATTATTATTTTTCCTGCTCATATTTTGTTAAGCTATGAACGTTAGGGTTCTGTGATGTAAAAAATTGCCGCTTCTTAAATATAACATGGAGTCTGGAACACTAATAAAGGTGTGCGATTGCATGTCCTTTCGTGTAATTTGAAATTGTTGCTTACAGGATAGAATTGTTATGTTCCTTGATATACCATATGTTGTTGTTTAACATATATTTTTTTGTGCATTATTACTGTAAATTAGTTCCTCTGAGCCATTGTCTTAGTACAGAACCTAAGTATAATATCTTAATTGGGGTACAGAATAAGTCGACAACTTACGTTATTAATTACCGCAGGGTCATTTGCAAGTTAAAATGATTTCATGTATAGTTGTCATTGTCGGAACAATTAGTAGTTATAAGAATAGATTAGTTACGTTTGTTTCAAGTTACTGAACACTTCTCTCAAGATACTGAAAAAAAAAACAGTTATCTCGTAGAAACCATCAAATGCAGAACTCTTCGCTTGTGTCGTAAACTTGTTGAAACAAGACAGGCGATGTACATATAAGGTAATATTAGGGCGCGTTTTCATAATTATTGTACGCATGGAAAGCAACAAATATTATACTACAGAAGAATAAAAAACCAACTAGTTGCTACTTATTATTTTATTGTGCTTCTTATAGGCTCAACATGTTTCATGCACTACTATGCCCATCATCAGGAGCTCGCGACTATAATGTTGATTACCACATTGGTCGTTTCGTTCTTGGTTTGCTGTATGTTGGAGGTTAGATGCGGTTAGGCTGGAGTAGTGTCCGGGCTGCAGCCCGGACACTACTCCAGCCTAACC
>Ga0136643_10012070_pt1 | contig 12840 bp, 10 predicted proteins | sample TergutLab28metaG_FD_96883 | JGI IMG/M metagenome (GOLD analysis project Ga0136643, IMG submission 96883) | Labiotermes labralis P1 segment gut microbial communities from Petit-Saut dam, French Guiana - Lab288 P1 (version 3) (version 3) | ecosystem: Host-associated > Arthropoda: Insects >...
AATCATCACTTTTCTCCTCACTTGGTGCATGCAAATTTAGAACAATGATATTATACGAGCCACTTCTCAGAACTATATATGACATCCTGTCACTAACAAACTCTACTCTCTTAACTGCTGATACAATTCTGTGGTGTACAAAGAATCCTGTTCCCAGTTGATGATTCTCATTTCCTTTTCCATAAAAAAAATTATAGTCCTCTGCTCTTACTGTGCCCTCTCTGTTCCACCTAACCTCCTGCACACCCACTAAATCTAATTTATATCTAGCCAATTCCCTGGCTGCTGCTGTAAATGAACCTCCCCTGTACATGCTCCTAACATTCCAAGTACCAAATCTTAAGTCCCACTTTCATTGCTTAGGTCGTACCAAGGTACCTGTCAACAGGTCCATGGCTTTGTCTGTGAATATTTCGTAACAAGATATGTTTTAGCGTGGAGGAGCTGTTAGCACCTCGCCCAACCCCCAAGCTGGAGGATCACCCCTTGTCGGCTGTCCGCGACTGCTTATTCAGTATAGTCGCAGCTCTCCTCCATATTGGAGGCCATTCCTCCATCTGCAACCTGAGGACGCACCATGCCGTGGGGCAGGGACCCACTTATCACATGGGACAGAAGGGCTAAGGTGACAAAAAGCAGTCAAGATATGCAGTTAAATTGAAATGTAATGGAGTTCAGTGAGAGCTATACCACTCAGCCAGATATGCTCATTTACGTGACACTTGAATGCATCCAGTGTTACAGCTAAATCTGCATATAAAGCATTCAGCAATCCTTCTGATCCTGACTTTTGCTTCACAAGATATGAATTCTTCCTAAAACATTTTATCTGTTTATCTGTATGGGATGTAAACACTTCTAAGTACATAATATTGATGATGTGTGCAGATACATATGCCAAAGTTAGCCACAAACAGATGACATTCAGAAGTACTAATTGTTGAAGTTGGGAGGGGAGGTGTGGTCACTAAAATTTTCTGTTAGTCTAGATTTTTTTTTATTCACACTTTCCTCAATTTAATACAAAGGCAGGGCAAATGTTTAACCCCACATTTACTTACCTTGATCCTTCTTGGTGTAAATTTGATTCACTGAAGATACATGTAAATAATCCTATATGAAGATGTTGAGGTGAGGGAGGAATGTTTGTATAATTGTACCAAATTTAAACTGCCACAGCATATAGCATAGCCCCTTATGAACACAGGTGTAAGAAGTTCTGTTTGATAAAACATCTGTGACAACTCTGACAAAATACTGTGTTTTATGACCAGCTGCTACTTGTAGAACTGCAGAAGGTCAAACTCAAGTACCTATTGTGTGAAATTTCCAGGTAACACCAGTTTTTTGACAGTTTATCATCCTGGACATTGACATTCTAATGAGAGTCTGTAAGACACTGTATACTTTTCAGTAATGAACATCATAGTATCATGAATTTCTGATTTAATTTAGGCCATAAATACCATATGTAGTGTGGAATATTCTGTTAGTCAAGTAGTACATACCTGTAAAGCCCATTTGAACTAAAAAAAAATAATTAGGCCCAGTGGGATTATTATAGGCAACTTTTACTATGGTAACTTTTATTCTAAGTTTTTGAATGTTGATTATTATAGACCAAGTCTAATTGAATAGTGAGGAAAAGACAAGTGTTTTTGTGTGTGTATGTGTGTGTGTAAAAGAACTTCAGATTGGCTTCAAGCCTGTGTAAACAAGAATCAAGGTCACAGTCATTTCTGTCACTCTGACCTTGGTTATTATGATTTCATACTTAATCTTGCTGGCATCAGGATGTGTAGATTGTTCTGTGTATATTATGTTTAGTGACTTTGCATTTGTTTGGTTTTGCATGGTCTCTGTTTATTTCTGTCTTACTTAAATGACACCCACACTCTATAATATTGAAGTTTATGCTGTGTGTGTTATGATGTATAAATATTGTTCCTATGGGGAGCAAAGTTAGAAAATATGTCACCCAAGAGAATTCCCAGCATGTAATATGAAACGTCTGTCAAATTTGTGATAAATATTTGTAATATAATCTTCAAAATATAAGAGATAAATACCTGTCAAACTGCACGATTCAGAAGACAGTCAACTCTGTTGTCATTACCATGAGAACTTCAGAAGTAAAAAATTTGTGTTGACTGAATTTTGTGGTTTGTACTTGTGTGCTGTGCCATGTAATATACATTACATAATTCTGCCGGTTAGTATGATATGGTTTATTACAGTATGCATGTTAAAAACAGGTAACCTCTGCGTTATCAGAGGTGTGTTTGTCAGACCAGAATTGTGTATTTCAGGTGATATAAAAGGTTGTTTTCCTTGAACATTGTTAGACACAGTCATATGTACAAGTTTCATGATTATCATTGCTTATATTCAGCACTTGATTGTTTTATGTTGCAGTCTTGGACTATACCAGAAGAATTTTGATGATTTAATGGAACAGCAACTTATTCCAGAACTTTTACATTTTGAGAAAACTTTCAACTAAAATACTGCCAATACAGTGCCTGTGTTAGTAATAATTATTTTCTTTGCCTCTGAAAAATTCTCAACAGAAAGTTAATTGAAATGTAGAAAATAGAGAAGGTATATTAGCATTTATCCATTTAGGTTCTATTTCAGCAGTGACCAAGTATAAGAAAAAGATCCATACATAGCCACAGAGGCATCGTAGTATAGAACGGGATCTGGAGCTCATGTGTGAACCAGATATTTTGTAAGCAAATATGGTACTCAGTTTTGCTACCCAAATGTTTAACTGAATTATTAAGAGCAGTTTTTTCTTTGTGTTATGGATTTTATATGTTATATATTTCTTAGTATGCATTCCTTACTAAAGGAATAATTGAGTTTACACCATTCCCATGCTTTGTGTGTGTGCATGTATGTGCATGTGTCATTCCATTCCCCACTTTTCAGTTTTGATCCAGTTGAATTACTTTCCAGAATTACTTTCCAAAATGACTGTAATGTATTTGGAAGCAAACAGAACTTTTTTTTAAATATCCTTTTGGACTGTAAAACAGCATCATGGGTAGTTGTGTAGGGACAGCTAATGAACTCTTGGAGCTGGGTGTGTGACATGAGGTACAAAGTAGATTTTCAACATACCTTTCAATTAATATGTGAAATGTTGTTTGTAAGTGAACCGTTAGGAACATGGTGATAGTGCGAAACTTTGCTATATCCAAAAAATATACTATGATCAGAGTTTGTTCTTCAGTAGTGTATACTTAAGTAATAGGATGTTCTGGAAAAGAAAACAAGAACACTGTTTTCCATATTTGCAATTGTCAGAGAATGTGAATTCTCAGCTGAGTAGTATTTGTTTATAGGACTGTCTGTGACCGAGGTCAGCTCTTGAAGTTGTGTTTTGTGGAATAATAAATGTGTATTCCATAAATTAAAGTAAAAAACACAGGATTTTTGGTATCAAGATATGTTCAGTAGTAAAAGGTACTTTTTATGTTCTGCCTGGAGTGCTTTGTATTTAAATATGAATGTCACAGACATTTTTGTATTTCTTACATTGCAATTTGAAGCCTTCAATAAGCTGATATATCTGTTACAGGATTCAGGAGTTGGGACACCTGTTACTCTACGAGTTGACAAGTATGGGTTTTATCTCTACTGGGTTGACCAAAACAAGGTGTGTGAATTTGTTCATTGTTTTTTTAACAAGAGTGTAATGGATTAGACGTGTTATGTAGAAGGGAAACTTTAGAGTGAATTAATGGTACACCCAGCAAGTGACCTGAATGAGGATCTGCTTGTAGGTTCCCATAGCATTCTAGATAGGCAGAAATATTTTTAGTAAACTACTAACCATTTATATGACTGGAATTCAGTGAGTTTCAAATACGTGCTGCTGAACCATTACTCGCAGAACTAAGTGTTACTGAGGTCATGTTTATAATACCTTATTTTATATGTGAAACTTTGTATGACATGCATGGTTCAGCAGGGTGTTCCTTTTGTTTACATAAGAGTATATACTGGGGTGATCATATCAATGAGGATGTGATGGTAGGGGCATGTGGCATGTGTGTGCGTGTGTGTGTGTGTGTGTTTGGGATAAGAGAAATGCTGTCCTTCATATTACAGGAAATGGACATGCTGGACATAGCCGCTGTACGGGATACAAGAACAGGAAGATATGCAAAGATTCCAAAGGATCCAAAATTACGACAGATAGTAACAATGGGTTCACAGGACACTCTGGAAGAGAAGACTGTTACTGTCTGCTGTGGTTATGACTTCGTGAACCTTTCTTTTATCAATTTCTGTTGCACAAAGAAGGAAATTGCACAAGTAAGTTTGTGATAATAGTGTTTTTTTCTTTCCTGATAAGGTTTCTACTGATTAGCTAATGTTGGCTGTAATGTTGGGATGTTGCATGTACCTGAAGATTCCTTGTTTGTTTTGGTAATATGAGACAGTTATGATCATGCAAGCAATTTGGATTGCTCAAACATAAACATGGTTTTTGCAAAGTAATCAATAAAAATGTGGACTTTAAACGGTTGTTAACTCCTTTAGGAGTCAAATTAGCCACAATTATACAATGTTTCCTACCAGACAGAAAATACTGCTTTACCATGAGAAATACCAGTTTGTTAATTAAGCTGTTTAGAGATGTAATTGCTCTTTCTTCTGAAAGTCACTTCAAGTCAATTGTTGTTGTTGTTGTGTTGGTGTTGTTGTTGTTGTTGTTGTTGTTGTTGGTATTGTTATTATTGTTGTTGTTGTTGTTGTTGTTGTTATTATTATTATTATTATTATTATTATTATTATTATTATTATTATTATTATTATTATTTGTGGTAAAGAATAAAGATTTATATCGAACCAACCAAGAAATCCTTAACATTATCACAAGATCAAATACAAATTTACATCATACCATGTGTAACTTGACTGTATTCCAGAAGAGAACTTATTACTCTGGTATAAAGTTATTCAACCACCTACCATTAAAAATAAAAAGTCTCTCAAATGAGATAAAATTATTTAAACCTGGCTTAAAAAGGTTTCTTAACTTACATTCATTTTATTCAGTGGAAGAGTATTTAGAATACAGTTTTAATTAGGAATCATGGTTTCTGTATAGGGATCAATGAAAGTGTATTTATAACTCATCTCCAATAATTTTAAATTGTATAGTATATAGTAGTGTTGTACACTTGAAATATATTTTAATACAAACTACTGTTTAGCAACAACAAGAATGATAATTAACATGTATGATAAGAAGCTGCTTTGTATTAGATATATTTATAACAATATGACAGTCTGTATCCTTAAGGTTTTTATAACCTAATTTGGATCTGTGGAATGTGAAAATAAACAAACAAACAAACAAACAAACAACTGCCACTTATTTGTGTGAGCCAAAAGAGCCTTTTAATGTTGAAACTCTGACATTAATTGTTAGTACTTTTCCATGCCATTCTGATTCATTGTATGATACACTGTATTAATTAGTTTTAATGTTCCTTTTTTACATTGCATTTTAGTATGTTAGGTGCAGCAGGGAATGTTAAATTTTACCACAGTGTAATCTTTCAGGTTTTCAAACGATCTGAGCACATTATGTAGAGTAAAAGATCTGGGCTTTTTTTTTGGGGGGGGGGGGGGGACCTGCAACCGAGAAGACGTAAATTACGTCAACTTTGAATTAAGGTGCACCAGGATAGAGTTTCTTAAGGCTCTTTTAAGTGTTTGTATTCATTTTCATCAGTGATGGTAGCAGTGATGAGTCTTTACTGTTATTTAGCTATGGACAGATGAGCTCTTAAAGATGGCATACAACCTACTGCAGCTCAACAGTTCTGCTGTGATGTTCCTGCACAAAGCACACACTAAACTGACATTAATGACTGATAAATCTGGCAAAATTCCAATCAAAAAGTAAGTACATCAAGAGACTGATTTGTCAAGTCATTGGCAACATAAGGTACATTAAGCGTAGAGTATAGCACTGCAGCTAAGCAGGCTTGGCCTCTATGTGGGATTTTTGAGGAATGATGATTAGCAGGGAAAATTGGTGACTGTCTTATGTTGTGGATCTTACCTTCATACAGTTGTTGCTTGTTTGAGATAAACTTTTTGCCAACCCAGTATATTATATAAATAAAGTAAATTTCGCCTGATAACAGGCCATTAAGGCCCATTGGTGGAGTAGAGGTATAGCTCTACTCTTTCTTTAACTTCTTTGCAAGATCGAGGTGGGTGGTCAGTGCCATGCCCCGCCCCCTGTACCACTGGGAAAGAGATCTGGTACCCATTTTACAGGAGGCTGGCTGGGCCTCAGGGCTGCTTCAAACTCCAGACCATTCAGCCCATAGTGAGTCACAGTCTGTGAAATTAAAGGGAAATAGAGTATGAACTGAATGCATTCGGAGAGCAGTACTTGGAATTACACTTTTTAAATTAATGGGTTTCATTTACAAAGCACCTATAATTTTGGATTTGGTAGAGAGGATTTAGAAGCAGATTGAATACATGCTGGATGTTTGCTGTGTTTCTGGAAACATATACATTGGAACATTTGTAACAAAGAGTGGGTACTTGTTCTTGCAAAATGGCATGTGATTTGTTACTCGACCTGAATTTGCCGTAGACATGTAAGCATTTATATTTGGTCTTTTTGAAACTTTGCACATATGAACTTCATACTCCAAGTAACAATTTCTGTATTTGTCAGGTGTCATGTAAGTAATTTCTGAGAATTTGTCCAGTTGGTAGACCATGGTAAAAGCTCTGTAAGACTTTGATTTGCAAGACAGGGCTGTAGACAAACCTAAAGCTGGAAGACTATTCTTTGTTGGCTGTCTGTGATTTAACATAGCATGTTTCACTGATATGAAGTTGCATTTTTAGATTCTGATTTATTTTACAGTGTAGTGAAGATATTTGCCCAGAACAAGGAGGATCGAAAACGGGTTGAAAAAGCTCTCGATATATCAGGGTTACCATCAGGCAAGGTAAGAAATATTTTTTTCACTATTGTAATATTTAATTTATAAGTTTTGTCTTGTATACACAGTTCTGTATGTATGCTTAATTTTGTTTCAGAATGATGCACTAAGTCTTCAAAAATTTCAGTTTGAAGATTTCTTCAACTTCTATAAAAGCCTTACACATAGGGTTGAAGTTGAGAAAGTTTTTGAGGAATTGTAAGTATTAGAATATGTATTTGGTAGCTTCAGAAGATTCTGAGATAGTGTTCGTATCCTGAAATTTGTGGTACTAAGAACATCTTAGATTCAATTGTCTTAAGCAAGTATACACTTTTGTCATTGTGTGGTTTGCAGCATTTCAGGAAGCTGCCAAACATGCACACCTGTAGTGCAGTCTTTGAAGCCACCTCAGTTAGCACTGTATTTTTGCTGTCACATCCTTTAGTTCATTTAGCGTCCACAGAAGAAAAATGTATTTTGTGTGGGGTTTGGAGAGCACCATAAGTGTATATCACAATAACTAATACACAAGCATAGCTCAGTACTAACGTAGGAAATTTTTTCATTTTATCTAGACATGTGTGATGAACCATTAGAAGTTAATCATGGATGTGTCTGGGGTATGAAGTTTTAATGCATTTTGTGGTTCAGAAAACATCTTTTACTATGAAAATTTAATTTTTAGAGTGTAAAAACTTTTTGTGTTCATGCACCTATATATAAAGTTTATCTTTCAGGAAATGTATTGGATCATTATGCTGTTGGAGCAAAAAATTTATGCTTGTACTAAAATGGAGACTTTGTTAAGTTAAATTACCCATTACTCACTGTTAACGTACCACAAGACCAGAGTCATTAATACTGACAGAAGCATCAGTCAGAAATGGAGAACATGAGAATAGTTAAGCGATTTGTTTTCAGATGTGGTGGTACTTCCAAGCGAAGATTAATGACAGCAGCTCAGTTTGTAGAATTTCTAAACAAAACGCAGCGAGATCCTAGACTAAATGAAATTTTGTATCCATATGCCAACACCTCAAGAGCCAAGGATCTCATTCAGCAGTATGAGCCAAACAAGTACAATGCACAGCGAGGTATAAATTTTTGTGATTTTTGTAAGTCTGTATGTTGTTGTCACTCGATGAACTTTAAAAATAACCTGACCATGGTAGTATAACCCAGAGGTTCAACACCAGGTACCAATGTGCAACTTTAGACACAAACTAGAGGCAGTTCATCTACCTCCTTTCATGTGTGAGATAAATTTTAATATTATTATTTCTTATCTTGGTGTTCAGAGTGCACATTTCTCAAGAGATTTTACCATCATAGATCTGTATTTATTTCTCAGCTTCTGTAGTTTCACATGCCCATCCCATTACAGCAGCCAGTGATTCACCCTCTGAGAGAAATGTGTGACATGTGTAAATCTTGGTTTCTTGTTATGTAATAATGGAAATTTCTCACTTGTAATAATATCATAAATATCCAAATAGCGGTAAAATGTAGTCATATTACAATTTATTCATTGGGTGTATATATTGTCTCAGACAGGTTTTATAGCAAAATTTTTGTAAGTACTGACAAGTTCTTGCAGAAGAACCCAGCAGTTCACCACCACCATCAATGTCATTGGATGTGATTTTATTTGAGTTCCATCTCTCTCCAGTTATGGCAACCCATCTCCTTAAGATCCATATACACACCTGTTGCATATGAAGCAGCCTTATACCTGTTACCATGTCAATGAATACCTCCTCAACATGTACGGTCTCTTTTCCTTTATGAGATATTTGAATTAATCTTTGTCAAACTACTTACATCAGAGGTTCACGGTTTCTTTCCTGTTCCACATTCTTCTAAGTTATTCTTAATGTCCTTTGTAGACTGCATCCATGATAGCATGTGAAAGATATATGCCTGAAGATGGTAAATTTTGTAATGAGTATGTAATGTGAAAAATATTCAAGTACTATATTGCTGTATACTCACTTTTTCATGGTGTTCCCCATTATCACAGATGAAGCAGTGGCAACAAAACGAGGGCAGTATAACCATGGTGAGCAATTGCAATGGATGGGATAGAAATGAACTGTATGTTTAGAGTCCTGTGCCTAGGTGTAGAGATAGCAGCCCCATTGTGGTACTTGGGGTCTGGGAGTTAACAGCCCACAGCACTTAAATATGTATTATTGCAGAAACCAAACAAACAAATAGTGAGATGGGAGAACTATGGGTAACATTTGGTTTAAAGTCAGGGCAGTAGCTGGAAACAACGTCCACTGGCATTGCGTCACGTAGGCCCTTTTCTCTGAAGTGCAGTAACAGGAATTGACTTGACTGGTTATTGATGTGTATGACTAAAACATATAGTAGTGTTAAACCTGAGTTTTATTGAGGGACATCTTAATAAAATTTACAAATTAAATGGAAGTGTAAACATCTGTTTAATGAAACGGTACATTGTGTATAAGCAGTAGTACAGGCACTTCTGTACTTCCAGGTTTCTGAAATGGGGTTATATTTTTGGAATTGTTGATTAGTTTTGTGTGTGTATGTGTCACTTTATGTGCTTATTATTGGCATTGGCATCAAGACTAGTTTTACTTTTTTTGAAGAAAGAATAAAAATTTCTTGTAAGGTCACTTGGAGTGAATTACGCTGTGTACTGTATTGATCTCTGAAATATTGTTAATATGATATCAAGTGATGATTTCCTGTTCAGGTCAGTTCAGTTTTGATGGCTTTCTGAGGTATCTGATGAGCGAAGACAATCCCATTGTTTCACCTTCGAAACTTGACCTCTCAGATGACATGGACCAGCCATTGCCACATTATTTCATCAATTCTTCTCACAACACATATCTGACTGGTAAGTCATGTTACGTATTACTGAGCAAGTCAGCTAAGCATTAAAGCATCTGAGTTGTTTTTGGGGTATGCTTGGCTTGAATATTGTCCAGTGGTCTGTCACTGTTTGCTGTCAACCTGCCGCACTGTAGAATTTATAAATGTGTTTTAGGCCACCAGCTGACAGGAAAATCATCAGTAGAAATATACAGACAGTGTCTGCTTGCTGGTTGTCGTTGTGTAGAATTGGACTTCTGGAATGGGCGGACTGAAGAACCTGTAATTGTTCATGGTTATACTCTGGTACCTGATATTTCTGCAAAGGTAATGGGGAACTTTACTGTAAATGAAGGAGGTTTTGATAGTGGTATTATTTTTTGGCCTAGGCGGAAAGTAGGCTTATGAGAGTTCCATGCTCTCTGTATGTAGGTGTGTAGGTGTTACGTTGTTGGAGGCTGTTCTAGCCTTTGCTTTAAGTTCAGTAAGAGTAACATGCCAGATGCCCAATTTATGAGATGGCAACAATACTGTTGGCATTTAATATGGAGTCTTCAAATTGTGTATGATGGTTGGTTGTAACATTCCTGAAAATCTGGTGAAAAATGTTGTTTATACATTAACAATTACAAGCATTTCTTTGGTTTAAAGCATTAAATATACACTGACAAATTTCATACACAGAAATTTTGCTTAATCCCAAGAGATGATGATGATGATTACTACTACTACTACTGCGATCAAATCACCACCACCTCCACCACCACTAGTGGTAGTGGTGATAGTAGCAGTAGTAGTAGTAGTAGTAGTAGTAGTAGTAGTAGTAGCAGTAGTAGCAGTAGCAGCAGCAGCTACAGCAGTAAATAATATGTAATATACTTACATTTGCCATCAGTGCTAAAGTCTGGTTGGAGGAGGACTCATTCCTGTGGTTGTCTGTGCACAAGTTGAGCATATTAACATGTGAGGGAAATTGCAGTTTATTGTTGTATTACGAGGGGATGCTGATAAGTCCTTAGCCTGACCTACTTCCTGATGTTGTAGGACAGAATCGATAGTGTCGTTGGAAAGAGGGATCTGTTCATGTGCTGAATTGCAAGTCTTTTCTTGTTACAGAGGCTGAAAGGAGGCATGTCAGGCGATGCGCGCGATTTCAACAACATGGAGATGCAAGCTGTCATCAAGTTTTTTTTTCCTGCAAGGCAAGGCACCGAAGGAAATTCATGCCATTCTGACAGAAACATTAGGGGAACATGCACCATCGTATGCCACCATCAAAAACTGGGTGGCCCAGTTTAAACATGGTGTTTTTTCCACCAGAGATTATTGATCAAATTGACAAACTAATCTTGGAAGACTGCCAGATTTCGGCTAAATCAATAGCTGAGCAACTGGGCATCCCACGTGAGTGGGATGGGCCCATCATTCATGAAGATTTGGACATGCAGAAGCTCTCCATGAAGTGGGTCCCGAAATGCCTGAATGCGGATCAAAAACGTCAACGGTGCCAGTCATCTGAGCAACTTTTGGAATTTTTCCGGCGCTATCCAAATGATTTCCTGTCACAATTGGTGACCATGGACGAAACCTGGTTATATTACCATGACCTGGAGACAAAGCAACAAACAATGGAATGGAGGCATAGCGGCTCACCCTGCCCCAAAAAATTCCAAGTGCAAAAATCCACTGGAAAATTTCTCGCCTCGATTTTTTGGAATCAAGACAGCATCCTCCTCATTGATTATCTTCCAAAGGGCCAAACTATCAACACGGAATATTACTCATCTCTGCTGGTGCAATTGAAGGACATTTTGAAGGAAAAATGCCGGCCACCGGAAGGTCACCAAGGGAGTCTTGTTCTTGCACGACGATGCCCCGGCTCGCTGGGCACTTGCAATCCAGAAGAAACTGGCCTACTGGGCTTCCATGTCTTGATCACCCACCCTATTCTCCAGATCTGGCCCCGTTGGACTACCACCTGTTCCCTGGGCTGAAAAAACAATTGCTTGGTCACCATTTTTCGTCCCGATGCAGAGGTCATTGCTGCAGTGGAGACCTGGTTGGATGGACAACCTTCTGAATTATTTTTGAGTGGCTTGCAAAAGTTGGAGCAATGGGTTAAGAAGTGTATTGAGCTTCGTGGGGAGTATGTTGAATAAATCCCGAGTTTGGCCACTGTAGCTTGTTTCCTTCCTGGTCGGGCTAAGGACTTATCAGCACCTCCTTGTATAAGCGGACATTATTTAATATAGGATTAACAATTTAAGATATGTGCAAGTTGAAGTCTTAGAAGTGGGAAGGGAAGCTTAAAAGCTCTTCCAGAAATTCCTTGTTTTTATGTTCTTCAGTAAATATGTTTTGCCTGACAAACTAAACTTCAGTACTGGTGCAGAGGCCAGGCAGCTTGGCTTGACTTAAGGCTGAGTGCTCAGAGATCTGGTGTCATGGTTTTAATTTACTGATTTGTAGGTTGGTGTGTGGTAAGACTGCATCTGTGATGTTATTTTATGCAGGAAGTGATTGAAGCAATTGCAGAATCTGCATTCAAGACTTCGGATTACCCTGTGATTCTGTCTTTTGAGAATCACTGCAACCCTAGGCAGCAAGCTAAGATAGCACAATATTGTCGAGAAATTTTTGGAGAAAAATTATTAGATGCTCCTTTAGATTCATACAAAGTAAGTATGCTTAGTCATTGGCTTCATTTTTTTGTTGGGTGTATGCTTGGTACACACTGTTGCACCAACTAATAATTTGTTTTGAAGGATTGTTGAGTGAGATTTTTATTTTTCCACAGAAGCATAATTTTGTTTCATCTGTGGTCTAGTGGTCAGAGTTTCTGGCTACAGATACAGAGGTCCCGGGTTCGATCCCCGGCGCTACCAGATTTTCCAAGTAGTAGTGGGTCTGGAATGGGGTCCACTCAGCCTCGTGAGGTCAATTGAGGAGCTACTTGAATGAAAAAAGTAGCGGCTCCAGGTCTAGAAAACAGAGATTAACGGCTGTGGGGACCCGT
>Ga0136643_10012071_pt1 | contig 12839 bp, 5 predicted proteins | sample TergutLab28metaG_FD_96883 | JGI IMG/M metagenome (GOLD analysis project Ga0136643, IMG submission 96883) | Labiotermes labralis P1 segment gut microbial communities from Petit-Saut dam, French Guiana - Lab288 P1 (version 3) (version 3) | ecosystem: Host-associated > Arthropoda: Insects >...
AAATAGTCATCTTCAGGCCTATTCTTTACAGGTTAAGTCACAGGATGCTGTGCACACATTGGGATCCCAGTGTGTTTACATCAGTGAAATATTTAAGCCATATCATTTGCCTAGGAGAGTAAAACTTGCAACGGTCTGTCTCTGAAGACGGCACATGAGTATCATGTTATTTGTACAGAAGTAAAGGCCAAATTTAGATAGTTCGTGGTCACTCTGTTAACTACATTTGCTCCTTCAAAAAGAAAGGTACCTAAATAAAAGTTTTATTCTTAATATCTTTTCCGAATATTAGGCGTTTTATCTATCCAAAATTCTAGAACACTCAATATCAACAGAACGTAAATTTATGCGCTATCTTAGTGTAATATTTCTCTGAACTGACACTTCTAATGAAGTTTAGTTTGTTGAAATCATACATAATTGACATGCAATAATATTTACTGTCCCTATTTGTTATTTTGTACAAGTTTTCGGCATAATTCCATGTCTGAGTATTTCAACGAGAGACTTGTGCATTGAAATACCGGCAAAACGTAACAAATGTTATAATTTCCAGAACACATCACTTTAAGCCCAGTGGTAGAGACACAAAATGACAAGGCAGAAGACTGGCCGCCGATTAATTTTTGCACCAAATATTGTTTGTTAGTTCAGAAGTGCTGTCAACAAACGGAGATTAAAGTGTGCCGGAATCGATATAATACGATATCTGTACTGAAGGCTAAACGCTTGCTTATCTTGGAGGCCCGGGTTCGTTGTGTACGCAGTCAGTGGTGGGTTTCTAATACACAAAGTCGTACTGGGAATTGTTTAATTTTGAGCAATTTTGTCTTCAACTACCAGTCGCCATTCTGCGAACGCGTCCTACCCAAATTCCATCGCCTCCGACCTTACTGATTGTCAGTCTGATTGACGAAGTACTGATGATCTGGCGTTTGGCTGGGCACAGAGTAATGAAGTTTGCTGTTCATTTACTGGTATATGTTTTATCTTTTTTATTCTTTTAATATCCTTTCCAGCGTTTTCCTCTCACCTTCGTCTCGGTTTTTCCTCTACGAAATTTCCCTCTTAACATTTGATATAATACTGACAGTTTGTGTCACAAGCTGACTGCATCTGGCCCATACTCCTGCCCGATATTCATTATTCTCGGTATTCTAAGTAACTTATATGAGTGACGAATATCCTCGTTATGTAAGATATCCAAACGCTCTAATGGTCAAGATCTTCGGTCAGCTAGGTGTAACAGTGCGTGATTCACTTACTACTTTCATCTTGGGTCTGAACACTGTTCTGAGTACTTCGTTTTCAAACACTTATTATTTATGCTCTTCTGTCACGATATTATATCACATTTCACACCCATATAGAATGACTGAAATTATTATTCTTGGTATGTGGGCCCACGTAACAAGAATATGAAGAATTTGACATTCAGAGGACCGTGCATCGTGATATATTCTTCTTATAAAAGCCAACGAGATGCGCAATTTCTCAAATTTATTTTATAAAATACTCTACATGTTTCGGACAGATTTACTGTCCAACATCAGGAGTCTTAATACTGTATTCACAGCAGTAGGTGTTTGTTATACTAGTTATGTTGACTGTCTGCTAGCGAGGTCAGGACCACGCTAGCAGACAGCCAACATAACTGACATAACAAATACCTATTGCGTATATACAGTGTTGAGATACTTCTGATGATGGACAGTGGACCTGTCCGAAACATGTAGAGTACTTTATCAAATAAATTTGACAAACTGTGCAACTCTTTGTCTTTTATAAGAAGAACATGAAGGTTTTGGAAAGCAGACGGAGTGGGAACACTTTTACTTCTGAATCATAACATATTTACACAATTTATTATTCTCCTAATTGAATCATGAACATTATTCCTCTTCATGTAACCATTGTAAGTAAACATAAATAAATTCAGTCTAGGTTTGCTCACAAAAATGTAGCACTGTGCTACCCTACCACTGTAAACCAGAATGACTGTCGCACCTCGAGTATTCATTACATTGCTATGTAAATCAGACGCGTGTAACTTTTGGGCTGCTATTATGACTGTATTTTAATTATTCAGGCTACTGAATTAGTATTCTGGGTCACGACTTGGCGACAAGTGTTTTTTCTACTTACCGCTGTAGAGGGAATACGACCGAGTAGTAATCTGCTGTGGGGTGAAGCAAGAAAACGTAAAGTCTGATGTTAATGTTTCCCAGGCAACGTAATGCAGCATTACTCTGTCAGGACAGCGAGGAGACCGTGTCACTACTTCGGAGAACAAGGACCTATGTACGTTCGTCCTCTGACAGGTAAGGGCCTCGCTAACTACGATACTCATTGTCTTTCCTAAAAAATATTGTATTCGATCAGATGTTCAAGTATTTATTGTGAATTAAATGACATTTGTGTACCTTTGTTGGTTAAAATCATAGAAGTTCAAGAAATTATCGGCTTTTATATATGTCGAAGTTTGTCACGGCTTTCACAAACGTGTGTCGTGAAAAGGAAATAAGGTAAAGGAGGAACCGAAAGAAATTGTTTTAATTTCTTCTCCGTTGTCTTTTTAGCTCCGGCTTTCCGACCATAATTTTGTTACGTTTCACATTTGCTCCATGCATGCGCTTTGTCCTTCCCATTACACGCTTCATTAATCGCCTCCTTATATCACGCTAAGTATGATAATTACGTAGGCTTGTTTCCATCCTCCTGTTATATCTGTGTTCAGTCTGCATATTCTACACTGCAGCCTTGTCTTATACACTCCTAAACTAGCCCTTTATTCTTCCCTCAGGGTCAGAGAACAAGCCTGTCGTCTGTACAACAGATAAGACCCTCGAACCAGGGGATTGCAGTTCGATCTGTGTGTTCAGCATTGAAGTTTCCCAGCGAATTTTGTTGCCGCGTTGCGATGTTCGGAGTTGCCTGCCTAGTGTCACCATCTCTCCGTCTGGCCACGGCTTTACCAAAACCTGACGGCAAAAGTGGCTGTCGATTTGATTAAGCTTCCGTCCTCTTCTATGCCACTGCATGTCACACACACATCGGAGAGATTTAGACACGCTTCGCGTCCTATTTATATTGTTTTGGGTCTTGGTAAGCTGATGGCGCAAACGTAAACCAACATATCTAGATGCGCAACTAGAACTGTAGCAATTAGTTAATTGAGTTGCATGCCTTGAATTCCAAACGTTGCTTTTGTTACCTGTAACCAGTCCACGGCGAGATCACAGTCTACTGTTAGTTCTGCTATGTGATATTACTAAAGATAAATTATTTTTCTTGTTTTTGGTTGCATATTCACCACGTGGAAAGATACTCCGGACGAAAATTGCTCATCATAATGAGGTCTGTATCTTATGTCATACACCGAATTGTGTGATGAGCTGTTTTTGAGTTAAAATCGTAAATATCAATTTAAGCTTTCTGTGTAGTAACACGCTTTGCGGGACCAGAGTGCAGGTTGGAGTCCGTAACCAAATTGGAGCGTAGACCCAAAACACCAAAGTTAATCGAAATCTGTCTTAAGTTTCGGAGTAGGAATACTGGTACAGAAGGGCGGTTAAACTTTGTATTTAATTAATTTTATGTGTAGTAAAGTTAAAGGTACCTCGCTAGTAAGGGATATGGGGAAGTGAATTTACATATATTTTAATGCTTGGCATTATGGGCGGGGCATGTAGCGCGTATGGGAGAGAGGAGAGGCGTATACAGGGTTTTGGTGGGGAAACTGAAGGAAAAGAGACCATTTGGGAGACCCAGGCATAGGTGGGATGATACTATTAAGACGGATCTTCAGGAAGTAGGATGTGGGGGTATGGACTGGCTCGAGATGGCCCAGGATAGGGACAGGTGGCGGGCATTTGTGAATGCGGTAATGAACCTTCCGGTTCCATAAAATGCGGGAATTTCTTGTCTAGCTGAAAACCGGTTAGCTTCTCAAGAAGGACTGTGCTCCATGGTATAAGTAGTAAATAAGTAAGTAAGTTTATGGTTGGAATTGGATGATGTGAGTGGTCAGTCTCAAACCTTGGTCGCTTTTTCTTCGGTGAGAGAACCCCCGTCACCGCTGGATTATGGGACTTGGCGAGTGGCAGTGCTGGTCTCTACACTTTTCAGGGGGCGAATCGAACCAGGATTCCTCGGTCGTCCAGTCAGTAGTCGGGTCCTGATTCCAACTGAGCTAGCCTGGCTGCTCTTTCATGTAAAATACGGACGGGCAGTAAAATTTACTGTGTTGTTCCTCAGCTCTGTTTTGCTCTTAGAATCGTGACATGGGGGCCACTTTTCTCTGCTCGCAACGTAGCCCGCCTTAGCACCCATTCAGCTCGACACTCTTTGCTCCAAAGACAGCTCGTTGAATGCAAATTTCCCAAGTACGGTTGTCGGTATAAGCTCTCATTCCAAAATAAAAAAAAAGTCTTAAACGTTATTAAAAGCAGTTTCAGTTGTTATGACGTGAACAACAAAACGCATTGGATTAAGAAAGAGATGGGACGACGGATATTGCACTGTTTGTAACTGAATTTATGCTGCTCGTGTCTGCCTAAGCTTTTCTTCTGTTTCTATGAGAAAGAAACAGCGTGGCTTTTTGTCACCTCTTAACGTTAGTTTAAAGGCGACGATGAGGAGCGTTGATGGTTTATTGCGATGACTGAACTAAAGTATTTAGACCTAAATGTTGAAACTTTAAAGTTCTATAAATGGCGGGGAATTTCTTGGCCAACTAACCAACCATGAACTTCTGATAATGTGTTCTGCTCCATGCAGTTGCTTTTAAAGTGGGTTTAAAATCGCATTTACTATTATTTTTCCCTAATCGTTGTTAAAACCACAGCTGGGCAAAATAAATTTGAAAAGAACTGAGCACTGAGGTGCAGTTAGTGTTCTGAAAGATCAGAACATTAAGTAGAAAAGCATTTGTTCCAGTAATTTATTCCCCAAAATTTATACGTGCACGTGTAAATTTGTGTCCGAAACTTTATTTCTGTGACGAACATTATGACGGCAGGTCCGAACTCAAACACCAGCCGCTTTTCCGCAATAAGCAGCATGTAGCGAAACAGTTCACAGACGTTTGAGAAGAAAAAAAGTAGGAGGGGTAGACAGAGAGGCAGAGGAGATGGAGAGGAGAGTCAGAGGAGCGGCGAAAAAGAAGCAGCCAGGAAAAGACACCGTGTAATTTGGATGGCGCATGTCTGACCTCCCTGGACTGTGTCCAAACGAATGGGCCTACTTAATATAAAGCGCGTTCCACTCGCGCACGAGATAGGACCACAGGACCCCCAAGATAGAGCAGTGTGCTGACGTGTGAGAAGCTGCTGACAACCTATCAGCAGGATCAGTGGTGAGGTGGGTCCATACGATTTTTCACCGGCCACTTCAAGTGTGAAGAAAGGTCATTCTGGCGATCAGAGATATCTCCGGAAGCAAGAGGGTTGTTTTGTGTGTTTTGTCTGTGTTCACGATCTTGCTACACGGCGCATGGGTACGGCGACCGGTGATGGAAAGATTGTGAGACGTGAATCTGGCGTGTTTGAGACTGCTACTTTATTCGGACAAATGGTCAATCCAAGGTAGTTCGTTTTTGAATTTATACAAATAATAGACTGTCTACAACAATGACTTCAGGACAGAGTTGGGCCTGCTATGCTAAGCTATTATGTCATCACCTTCCGTACAATAGCAGCGGCTTTCCCATCTGGAAGACTGTAAATCTGAGGCATTTTGAAACATGTGCGAAGCATGTAGGCGTAGCTGTATCCACAAAATTGCTGGATTCACCGAGTCACGTACATGCCGCTTGGAAATGAGAAATGCGAGCCAGAATTTAGTCTGAAGACGTCCGACATGGAAACACTTTGGGAAGTTTGTTACGTAACGACACTGTAAGTTCGTAAGGTTACATAGCGTCAGAGATGTATGAAATGGTACTGAGTGTTAGTGGAATGATACAGAGACAAACCGCAATATTGGAAGAGGAACCAGTCCCGGTACCATTGTGTCCACCACAAATTCCATGTTGACTGGCCTGGACATGAGCGCTGGCATTCGCTATGAGAGGCGACCAACAGACACTTTGGAAAATTTGGGCACGATGAAGGGATACTGCCGTAATACGTGTTAGAGAAATAAGGCGTGAGGTTACAAAACCGCATTCATTTGCTGATGGTGTGACCCGCGGCAGGGTCTTCTGCATCTAATGAAACCGCGAGTGCCTTTAAAGCAGAGGTTTTAATAACCAGTTCAGTATCTCACGCCCATCAAGTTGTCAAGCAATATTTGAACGGTGGATTTATTTATGAAATTAGGTTAGATTGCATTAGCTCTGGACTGTATTAGAATTTTGCTTTCTGGAAGAAGGGGGGGGGGGAGAATTGACTTTATAAAATTATCGTAATAAGCTAGTCGTTCCTCCAAGTATTAGAGATATGTGGAAGAAATTTTTTCATCATTTACTTCCTACAAACAATTGTTTCTTTTCTGAGAAGGTACTGGATCCATCCAGTTGTTCCTTGGAGCAGCTGCTTAGACTGATCATGCATTTCAGTTCACAACTTCACATAATTGGTTGCGATATCAGGACCGTCAACTGTGCTGTTTTGTGCCATCAAAAACAAAGGCGACAGTAAGCTTCATCACCGAAATAGTACCATCCGTCACCCGGGCGGCTAATTGCTGCACTGTAGCGCGCAGTTCAGAAAGCAAACAACACACTATCAATACGCGTCCCGTTCTGCGAGCTAACTCATTAAAAAGACGCAGAGTCAAGAATAACATTTGTTCACTGCATGTTTTCCTAGTCACTCCTTGTCTCATGGGCTGAAGAACGTTGTCGTTTTCTTTCTAACTTTTATGTTCTTCGCCTGGCAGCGGTGATAATGTGTTGTTAGCTTCTACTGAGAGAAGCAAAAATAGTGGACAGAGAAAGACATCTTTCTTCGGTAGGTAGTGACAATCACGCAGATGGTGTTTTCTATTTAGATCCTGCCTGGAACGAATCCTGACATCTACAGTTTTAGTTCATTATTGAACCTATTCTGCCAGGATCATTACAATGCTGAGTTTTTATGCGATCTTCAAACGAAATGCCTAGAACATCACACGGTGGGCAGGATGTACCTTTCCTTGAGTGTGTCCGAATGTTCCATCTCCGAATCACTTAGCTGTTTGCAATAAAATTTTGTATTAACGGTATGCATTGCAAGTTGTGCGGGAGTGTACATAATTTAATATTAATCTGTATCGGTTTTTTAATCTGAAGCTGAAATAGCAGGTTTATAAATTTTCTTAGAAATGTCTCGCTCTTTAAAAGCGAAGCGAGTCACGAATTGAAGAATGCGTTAGGGTCCATCAGATTTTAAGAGTAGGCTTTCAAAACACTCTGTAGGCAGAACGTAGAGTTTCTGGTGCAACTTAAAGTAACTGCAAAGCTTTAAAGGGTTAAAAGTCCGCTTAAATGGAAGAGACGCGAAGACAAGAGGTTCCACAGCAGCAATTTACTTCGTACCGACTTTTTAGTAATGTGTTCATGTATTTTGTCACAAAATTTGTTGAGTGATAGAATCAGTAGTCATAGAAGTAAGGCCTGAAAGCGTGCTGCACTGAAGTAGACTATACACATGTTGTTATGGAAAAGCGTTATTTTTGTTCAGAATTTACTGCACACAGTGTTACAAAACCAGTAACACTGTCAGTGGCACAAACTGCAGAGACATGTGAGTTGTGTTTCGTAAAATATTCGTGATATAAAAAAAATAAATTTAAAAGTGTAGGCCTTTAGGAATCTGTATTTTGTGTTAAGTTCTGTATTAATTTTCGTAGGTCCAGCCAGTTTTTCCAAAATGGAGCCACCTTACATATCGCTTCACTTCGTCCGCCTTGACAATTTCGTTGCTGACTTAGAGTTTTTGTTGTTGACAAGCTACAAACAATTACCTTTGCAAGCTGGGAGGCCGAAGACTATAAGGTCCAGTGCTTCTAAGTGAAGTGTCTTGTGTACAAGTGGAAAGGGTTAACAAAAATAACTTAAAACACGCGTCTGCAGCGTAATATTTATAATCGGCTTCAGTGTGTTTGGCACATCGTCTGAATGCAAATAAGACACCACTTTGTTTCTTATCGGCTTTCGGGATGAACAAACTAACCGTAGGAGAACGACAGAAGAGACTTGTCTTGGTTGTGGAGTTAGCCCAACATTAAATACCGTGCGTCACCTGTAATGCTTTGCATAAAACTGATTGAAATCTCGGAACATTCCTCCGCGTTCCAAATTTGAATGTCTCTCCCCTACTGATCCGTCCGTCCCCTGCTTCAAATCCCTGGTTGAATGTGATGGCAGCGACTTCTGCATCCAAATGAGGACACCCTAACTACGTACCAGGTCGATCCGTTGCTCAGACGATTATCAAATAAGGTCTCTTGGTCCTCGGAAATGTGCGCGATTTTCTGATTTCTTTTTGTGCAGTTCTTGCCATTAAAATATATACATTGTACATTTATATACAGAATAATATTTCTGCGTCTTTGGTTGCTGGGTTCACGAGTATGTATCAGTGCTAGCACTTAACGAACGGAACAATAGGCGGAAATAAGTGATACATATGTTTCAGTCAGTTTTGCATAGACGTCTTTTGCCGAAGAATGTCGCCTGTATGTTCAGTGCATCTCTGATTTCAAAGACTTTGCCAAACAATATAAGCTATAATAACGAATCAATAGAAGGGTTATCTTTTAGAAACTGTAAAATATTTTCTTTGCATTTGTAATGGAATTTTACTAGTAGAAAACACTGCACACGCAACAAGTTATGTATCTAAAAATTGTTCCAACAATACGCACTATATATATTGATATTAAAAATTTCTTACAAAATCCATTTTATAAGAACTTTTATAAGATCACTATATAATGCATATTGTTGAACCAATGTTTAGATAAATTACTTGATAAAGGTGCGCGGTATAAACAACAATGTGAAACGTAACAGGTATTTTCTTCTTTCACTTCACTGAGTTGTCAGATAAATGAAACTAACAACGCCCTGTCATAAGGAGTAAAGTGGAAGTTACACTGTGTAGATTTATGTGGATTCGTAGCTGGCGGTATAGTGCTTTGAAATAGGCCACGATTACCTTCTTCAAAATTCACATTCTTCAAGTCCATCTGACGTTACATAACCGCTTCCATAAACATAACTCTGTTACATAAGCAAAGACTCAATTTTACCATATTCTTCGACGCCTTGTATGACCAGCCTGTGCCATCCAAAAGGATGTAGTAAACCGTGTCTCAGTCTGTCATGGAAAGCAGCGCTCTATGACGCATGATGTGCACCGTAACGAGTTCAAAGATTAGTGTCTATTTAAATTATAAATAAAAATTCTGTTCTCCCTCAAATAAAACACAGTTCATGTCCTTTAGAAAAGCTAATCAGTAAATTATCGGTGTTTATTGGGATAATTATGTGAAACATAAATATATTGTGTGGGCAAAACACAGAAATTCTGTGTGTTACAGCAGGTGGTACGTATATTTACCACTGGACTTGGAAAGGTCAAATAACTGACGACTCAGCCCTCTTGGATTATTCTATGCAATGGTACGTAACCTCAGCACTTAAAGCAGCGTCGTAAAACAGCCCACATTGTTCGTAGCTTCGTCACCTGCACATTTAAAGCCGTCGCTAACTGACATTATAGTAAGCCTTCCCGTATTGTTCTGGATCACTGAGGAGTCGTCGTCGTTCGATTCCCGGCAGATTGAATAGGTTTATCTCTTCTACAAGGCGTCCAGAAAGGCTCTTGAGGTCCACCCATTGTCTTACTAAATTGGTACGGTAAATTCATTCCTCGGGGCTACGTCGGCCGTGGCTTGAAGGTACCCAATCAGCCCCTCATAGTGCCGAATTAATAATAGTTGCAGCTGTATTCCACTTCCTGCTGCTTCATTCCGTGCACAAGGTCAACTTTAGCTGCATTCTGCTATGTTCTGGGTCTATAACCTGTGCAGTTAAAACAGCTTAATTGAATAGCCAAGATTTGTATTCATCAGTCCAAAACATGAGGATGGATTGCTTGAGAATTGAGCCAAATCTTGGTAAAATCAATGGCGACCAAGCCTGTCCGATTGGAAGTCGAACGGTACCTGAACATAAATATGTCTGTCGTGTTACAAAAATGTTAGGTTAACGTGTACTGAAATGAAAGCGAGGAACACATTGTACACCACTCATGACACGTCACAATGTTGAAGCAGGCACGCTTTGTTCGTATTGTCACACGACGGAACAGCGGGAGTCTCTCGGCAATAAAGAACGACGCCCTATGTGTTCGAAATTTGATATTTTACAATGACACTCTTTTATAATAAGGAAATGGTAAAGTATCCTGATTGTATGGATGACATAGGATCTGGCTAAAAGAGCAATAGAATACATTTGAAGGATCACGACTCGCAGACACACACACACAAACACACAAGTGCGCACTCGTACTGCAGCAGCCGTTCGGTAATTCTAAAGTCATCTACTCCATGTTTACAAATAGACGAATCAGGGCGAAGCCTGCTCGTGCGAGATCATTGTTACAGCTGACAAATAACTGACTCCACGAAACAGAGTCCTTCTTGACACTCTGTCAGTCGCATAGTTTATGACGAAATTCTGCACTTCTCACGGAAACTGAAAGGCCTTTATTCACATGAGCCTGCCACTGAGTAATATTCTAAACCAGATGATCCCATCCTCGCAACATTAAGTTCTTTTTAACAGTATGCTGCTTACATGCCTGGAACTAAGGTTCTTTTCATCTCAGACTTTCCGTCTAAACATTTGTACCCGTTCGTCATTCTCCCTTGCGAGCTATCTTCATACACAGGCCACTTCATCTGCCTCACTTCGTCAACCTGATAATATTTTCTAAGGATTGCAAAGTATTCAGTTTCTCATCGCACAGTATTCTCCATCCTCCTGCTATGTCGTTTCTCCTAGATAAGGCTATTCTTCTCAACATCTTTTTTCAAACATCCACAATATGTGGTCAATTTCATCTTAAGAAAAGCACTAAGTCTGCAACCACTAATAAGTGTTAACCTAGTGATGTGGATAGTACGAGCTCTGGAGTGGTTACACCCTGATTGTTGCGTGGAATGCTCTGTTTTCGATTCTCGGCCCGGAGGCTGGTTTGAACACCATATTTTGTCTCTAGACATCTAAATGCGTTCTGAGGTGGTATGTCACTTGCCTACCTCACACCATGACTCATTCTGGCTCATTCTCCATTTCGAAGAGAAACTCAACGGATTTCTAGTAAATTACGTTGTGGCTGTTGGACGAAACTGATTCTAGTCCGTGTTGTAATACCAACAACTCCTTCGGCGCTACAAATCTGGGCCCGAGACTTATAAAATTACTTTAAAGATGCATTGTATGTGGACAAACATAAATCGCATGAGGTCTGTTGCTGCTGTACGAAGCATTTATCTGTGCGTTGTGCATTTGACGTAAAACAGGCAAACATATTCTGTGTATGTAGTAGAGTACATGTGTCATGGGATTAACGGTGCGAGGAATGAAGGAGCCAGGATAACTCAGGCGGTGTTATGCCCTCGCTATAGAGGTCATGCCTTTCCCGAAAGGAACAAGGAATTTTCTTCTCTAAAGAGTCAGTAACTTCTTTGGAATCCAAGGAACTTCCCATCCAGAGGGTATTGGGGCTTCTGTCTATGGGTAAAGTGTCAGGGAAACCGTACAGTCACGTACTACGTGGAGTTGCACCTCCACTTCAATACTCCTTCATAGTGCAATGCTTAATTAAACACAGGGAAGTTTTGCTTTTACCTTTATGTATAATAAAGGAACATCAGGGCGAATGACGTAAGCATAATTACAAGCGGCGCATATAGCAATTTTGATTTTGAAAATACTGCGCTGGGCTATTCGCTACCGCTTTTATTTAACCACTCGGACAATAGCAGTTCATACAAAGAACAGAAGGTGGGGCACCGACTGACGTTTATTGTGAAGCTAGTGTGCTAGACTTGAATGTGGCAGTCTAGGTGTCCCTCTCTTTTCTAGGTGTACTGGTTCCCCTTCAGAAGGGGGGACAGACTAAATCTCTGCGTGAGATTCGAGCATTAATCTAAATAATGGAGCCACTAATGAAAGCTGTGTTATAGAAACAGCAAGGAGGGACATGGCTATGCTACAACGTGTGAATGAATGCCCCGTTTTCCTACCAATTTTTCAACATAGTACAGTACAGTGTTCCTTGGCTGCTAGAGCGGATGTTTCAACTAGCTTAGCTCGGCGCTCATTAGAATGCTGCCTGCCTTTCGTGAAGCAGTGGCATATGGGACACAAGACTTGCTGATCGGAATGTGTGAACTCTGAATGTAAAGATCTTAAATTGCTTTGCTTTAACAAAGTGCAGGGAGGCAGAATCTTGAATGCAGCCATTAATACTGATAATTCTGCTACTACTACTACTACTACTACTACAACTACTACTACTACGTTATTACTGCTACTCTACTGCTGCTGCTACAATTATACTTAATTTTTAAGTAAGTCTAGTAACGTATTCATCAAACGCGCTGTTTAGTGGGTACCGTAGACTGTTTGAGAATAAACCTGCTGACGCGTGAAGTCCGTCAGTACATATAGGCAGGCACAGGGCGTAGTGTAGGTGCTAAAATAACATAGGTCCATCAGTTTATACCGACTCCCCTGTATGTTTTTATGGCCTCAAGCTTAAGGATAGAAAAAATTGATCTTTTTTGATGATCATGATGATGATGATGATGATGATAATAATAATAATTTTATTTCA
>Ga0136643_10012073_pt1 | contig 12838 bp, 10 predicted proteins | sample TergutLab28metaG_FD_96883 | JGI IMG/M metagenome (GOLD analysis project Ga0136643, IMG submission 96883) | Labiotermes labralis P1 segment gut microbial communities from Petit-Saut dam, French Guiana - Lab288 P1 (version 3) (version 3) | ecosystem: Host-associated > Arthropoda: Insects >...
GTGTGTGTGTTTTTGTGTGTGGTGTGTGTGTTTGTGTGTGTGTGTGTGTGTGTGTGGTGTGTGTGGTGTGTGTGTGTGTTGTGTGTGTGTGTGTGTTGTGTGTGTGTGGTGTGCGTGTGTGTTTGGGTGTGTGTGTGTGTGGTGTGTGTGTGGTGTGTGTGGGGGTGTGTGTGTTTGTGTGGGTGGGTGGGTGTGGTGTGTGGGTGTGTGGGCGGTGTGTGTGTGGTGTGTGTGTGTGTGTGCGGTGTGTGTGTGTGTGTGTGGTGTGTGCGTGTGTGTGTGGTGTGTGCGTGTGTTTGTGGTGTGTGCTTGTGTGTGTGTGTGGTTTGTGTAGTTTTTGGTGTGTGTGGTTAGTTTGTGTGTGTGGTGTGTACCTGTGTGTGTTATGTGTATGTTTGTGTGTGGTTTGGGTGTTGTATGTGTGCGTGTATGTGTGTGGTGTTTGCGTGTGTGGTGTGTATGTGGTGTGTGTGTTTTGTGTATGTTTGTGTGTGGTGTGTGCGAGTGTTTCTGTGTTGTGTGTGTATGTGTGGTATGTGTGGGTGTGTTGTTTGTATGGTGTGTGTGTGTGTGTAGTGTGTGCGTATGTGGTCTGTGTGTATATATGTGTTGTGTGTGTGTGTGTGTGTGGTTTGTATGTGCGTGATTTTGTGTGCTGTGTTTGTGTGGTGTGTGTGTTTGTGGTGTGTATGGTGTGTGTGTGTGGTTTGTATGTGCGTGTTTTTGTGTGCTGTGTTTGTGTTGTGTGTTTGTTTGTGGTGTGTATGGTTTGTGTGTTTATGTTTTGTGTGGTGTGTGTGTGGTGTGTGCTTATGTGTGTATATGAGGTCTGTGTGTGTGTTTATATATTGTGTGTGTGGTATGTGCCTTTGTGTGTGGTGTGTGCGAGTGTGTGTGTGTATGTGTTGTGTTTGCGTGTGTGTGTGTGTTTGTGGAGTTTGCGTGTGTGTGGTGTGTGCGTGTGTGTGTTAGTTGTGTGTGTATGTTTCTATGTGTGTATATATGGTGTGTGTATGTGTTTTTCTATGTGGTGTGTGTGTTTATGTGGTTTGTTTGTGTGTATGTGGTTTGCGTGTGTGTGTGTGTGTGTGGTGTGCGTGTGTGTGTCTGTTGTGTTTTTTTGTGTTTGTGTTTGTATGTGTATTGTGTGTTCTTGTGTGTATGTGTGGTTTCTGTTTGTGTGTGTATGGTGTGTATTTTTGTATGGTGTTTGTGGTGTGTTGTGTGTGTGTTGTGTGTCTGTGTATTGTGTGTGTGCGCGTGTGTGTGTTGTGTATGTTTGTGCGGTGTGTGTGGTTGCTGTGTTTTTTTGGTGTGTGTTTGTGTGTTGTATGTGTGGTGTGTGTGTTGTTAGGTTTGTGTTGTGTGTGTGGTGTGTTTGGTGCCTGTGTGTGGGGTGTGTTGTGTGTGTGTTTGTGTGATTGTGTGTGGTGTTTGTGGTGTCTGTGTGTGTGTGTGTGTAGGGTGTTTGTGTGTGGTGTGTGTTTAATGTGTGTGTGATGTGTGTGTTTTTGTGTGTGTGTTTAGTGTGTGTGTTTGTGGTGTGTGTGGTGTCTGTGTGTGTGTGTGTGGTTTGTGGTGTATGTGTGTGTATACTTTGTGTTGTGTGTGATGTGTATGTGTTTGTGTGGTGTGTTTGTGTTTGTTTTGTGTGTGTGTGTGTGTGTGTGTGTGTATGTGTGGTGTTGTGTGTATGGTTTGTTTGTTGTTTGTGGGGTTTGTGTGGTGTGTGTTGTGTCTGTGTTTGTGTTTGTGTGTAATGTGTGTGATGTGTGTGTTTTCTGTGTGTGTTTTTGGTGTGTGGTTTGTTTTTTTGTGGTGTATGTGGTGTCTGTGTGTGTGTGTGTGGTTTGTGGTGTATGTGTGTGTATATTTTGTGTTGTGTGTGTTTTGTATATGTTTGTGTGGTGTGTGTGTGTGTTGTGTGTGTGTAGTGTGTGGGTGTGTAGGTTTTGTGTGTTGTGTGTGTGTGTGTGTGTATGGTTTGTTTGTTGTTTGTGGTGTTTTTGTGGTGTGTGTTGTGTCTGTATGTGTGTGGGTTTGTGTGTATAGGTTGTGTGTGCTGTGTGTTGTGTGTTTGGTATGTAGGCTCTGTGTGGTGTGTGTGTGTATGGTGTTTGTTGTGTGTTTGTGTGCTGTGTCTGTGGTGTGTTTGTAGGGTGTGTGTGTGGTTTGTGTGTATGTGTCTGTGTTGTGTGTGTTTGTAGGTTTTTTGTGGTGTGTGTGTGGTGTGTGTGTAGGATTTGTGTGGTGTGTGTGTGTGATGTCTGTGTGTGTATATGGTTTGTGTGTAGGATGTGTGTGGTATGTTTGTTGTGTGTGTGTGTGTATGGTGTTTTTGTTGTGTGTATGTAGGTTGTGTGTGTTTATGTGTGGTTTGTAGGGTCTGTGTGTTTGTTTGTGATATGTATGTGTGGAGTTTGTGTGTTGTTTGTGTATAGTTTGTGAGTTGTGTTTTGTGTGTGGGTGTTAGTGTGTGTGTTGTGTGTGTATGTGTGATGTGTGTGTGTGTCTTGTGTCTGTTTGTGTGTGTATGGTGACCTAAAATTATGTTTAATATTAGAGTGCCATTGCAATATATAGAGCTAATCCAAACAACCGTGTATCCAACTGTTTCTTACTCCCCCTTTGTTATATTATGGAGAAAACTATCTCTCGTAAAATCTCCCTCCGTAAGCTTCGAAGCATATCGTCTATTAATTTAAAACAAAGCGTAACAGAGTATATTGCATAAACGCCGTCACTAACATCCCCCGTCCCCAACGTTTACAGGAGAAGCGTAGCTTGAATTACATACAAATAGAATTTAAAATTAATCCCGCATATTTTGAAGTTTCCTATTAAACTTATAAATGTTAAGGCTATTCCTGTCCTTAAGTGACATTTATTTTGAAGGCTACAGGAATAATGAAAAGCTTTCAAGAAAATAGTCGCGACTTTAATTAAATTGACACACCAACTGTTACTTCATTTGATAGGTTTATGGAATTTTGTATAAAAGCATTTTAACGAATTCTGGAGAAATCTTAAAAATTACGAATCTCGTCGCGAAGAGCTAAATTCAACATGTGACAAGTAATACAGTTCATTTTTTTGCAATAATTTTAACTCCTTATTTAGTTTGTTTCGCCCAAAGAAAAAGTCACTGTTTGAGAACATAAAAATTAAAAAATAATTATTTCGATATGATTGCCAAATACACTCTAATTTGAAAAAAAAATCCTACGAGATTCTGCAGTATACAGATATTTATTTACTGCTAAATTACTCTACATGTTTCGGACTTCCATGGCACCCATCGTCAGGAGTAAAATATCTGTAGTTGCAGCCTCTGGTACATATCATACTATCTGGAGAGCAAGCTTCATCAAACGTGACCAAGTCTTATTTGGTCACCTTTAAAGAATTTTGCTCCTCAGGTAGTGTGATGTGTACCAGAGGCTTCAACTACAGTTTTTATACTCCTGATGATGGACGTGATGGATGCCCGAAACATGTAAAGTAATTCACCTGTAAATAAATATCTGCATACAGTTGCATCGCGTTGGATTTCTTCATCCTGGAATTACGATGCAAGGAACCAAGAATTTAAAATAAATACACACCAAATATATCGTTACAAATTCTGTAATCTTTTCTCCCACATTATTGTGATTTAAAAACTGCAGCAAGTAGGGAATCAATCATAAAATGCAGGTTCTTTGTCGTATATTTTTCTCGTCTTGAAATACATCAAATATCAGAATAGAAACTTTCCCTGTCTAACTATGAATTAGCACAATAACATTTGTTCCTTCACTAAATCCCTATTGTACTTTAAGAAATTATGTGAATGTCTCGTAACGCAGGGAAAAGAAAGCGACAGAATTTCAGATACAGACCTGCTAAATTCATATGTTTATAAATGTATTTATTATTAAAAAGAATTTGCGATTCTTTTCATATTGGGCTGCTAGTGTAAAATACATATTGTGCCAGACAAAGCAATATTTAAAAACCCACGTCATTTACATAATCAGTTAAATTTGTTTAAGTATGTTTGTTTGTTTGTTTTGGGGCGCGACAGCACCACCCCCCCCCACCCCCAGTGAGTCAGGGCCGTCCTAGTTCACGTGGTTTCTAGATCACACACAACGACGCACCACAGTCGGTAGGACTCCTCTGGACGCGTGATCAGCTCGTCGCACCTAACAACACACAACACTCAAAATAGACAAACATCCATGCCCCAGGTGGGATTCGAACCTACAGTCTCAGAAGGCGAGCGGTCGCAGACCCACGCCTTAGACCCCGCGGCCACTTGGACCGGCAAATTTGTTTAAGTATACAAATTAGTAAGTAATATGTTAAAGTAAATGAAGGTAAAATTAATTTGATGGCGAATACCTTAATAATGCTCTCGAGAAGACGTATAAATTTGACAACCGGTAATTAATGAGATGGTAACGGTAGTGCAGTTTCATACAGTGCTCACAGAAGTCGCACTTTCCCAAAAATTCACAACTCTTGAAAGAAAGTTCATTATATTCCATAAACGTAAACCAACACTTTCCAAGTAGTCTTCTTTTCTTTTAGGTTTTTCAAAATAATTTGCATTAAAGTAGTCTCGTTCACTCTGAAAGGTAAAATGTCTCAGTTAATGATACGTGGGTGGATCAAAAAGTAAAGGCAATATTTAAATTACGCGGTAACCGGGACAGAGAGGAGCTGCCGCATTGCGTAGTATTGACAATGCCTGTTGAAGAGTTCAGCCATGTGCAGTACAGCACTCTGCCTTCAGTCGAGTGGCAGCAACGAGGGCGAAAACATGGACGCTCCTTTGCAAGATTGCACCATCGAAGAAAAACGTGGCGTAGTGCGGTTTGTTTGGGGCAGAAGGAGTGAAACCTGTGGAAAGTCACCGTCGTATGTTGGCTCAGTATGGACAGAGCACCATAAGTCAACGAAAGGTTTATGAGTGGGTGGAAATGTTTAAATCGGGTCGAACACGTGTTACTGATGAAGGTCGTTCTGGTCGGCCATCAACATCGCTCAAACAAGACCACAAGAACAGCCGAAAATTTTCTTCTCCGCAGGAATACAGAAACTAGTTGAACGATATAACAAATGTATTGTGTTGCAAGGGGACTGTGTAGAACAATAATATGTACAATCTCTCACAGTTACATCTATTAAAGCCGTTAAATGTATTTTGCCTTTACTTTTTGAATCTCCCTCGTATTTTACCCAGGCACACTCTTCGTATTTCACAGACATTTTCACGTAAAATTCACATTTTTAACTTCCACGCCTGTTTTGCAAGTTACTATGTAATTGAACATGAAACTGACCCTCAAAATTCATGGAAAATATCTCGAATTTTGCCGAGTTACTTGTTAATTTTGAGAGGCTTGATACTAAATTTCACGCACGTTAATGAACGTGTTAACAAAAATTCAGTCCGCTTTTCGCTATTATTTACAGCCAAAAATGTTTGTTGCTTTGTATTGTTTTTGGTTACAAGTTTAATGAATCCAAAATTTATACTTCAATTGCAACAAATCGCAAAACAAATTTGAATGCAGAACGAATCAAGATTTGTTGTCTAAATTTATGAAATATATTCCTGAGAACATTCCAAGTCACAAATATTATAAACTCAGGTTTAATACTAAGGAATTGGAGTTCCCAGAATTGTAATAGGATATTAAACTTTTGATGCCTAATGTCAACTATAGTGGTCGTACCGCACCGCTAACCTCTAAAGTTGCATTTTACATATTTATTCAACAAATATAGGTACTGAATATTTTAAACATGATATATACTCTCCGTTTTTTCTCTTCAAAATGAAGTTTGTTTCATAATTTTAACGTATTTGGTTCCTGTATTATTCACATTTTATATACAGGGTGTGCTAAAATTAAAAAAAATAATTCCGGCGCCAAAATGTTAATCGAAGAACTATACTAAAATATACAGCAATACAACACACATCTTCAAAAAAACATGAGAGATATTCGATCAACCGTGTGTGCAGCTTTATCTATTCGTTAGAATTGAACTGTTTACAGTTTGTGGTTTAAACATTAAAATGGGAAAACATATATCTTTTATATTTATTTCCGAAACATTACTCCCATTTTTACGAACAAGTAGAGACATAAGGTTTGAGGTATGGAGATCTGGCTGATCAATGTTGTAGACCACCACGACCAATCCGTATTGAGGACGGTTGAAATAAAAAAATACTTGAAAACCACCACGACCAATCCATATTGAGGAATGTTAAAATAAAAATACTTTTCGATTATAAAGTTTAAGAATGACGTCATTAAGCAAAACATTTCTCTGATTTATCTGCAGGCCGCCAATTATTGCTAGTGCTTGTGAATATGAAGACACGGAATGAACTATATATAACTGAAACTCAGAAAGAATTCCTGTAAATAAAAATAAATTCGTTTGCATTTTTTTTGTATATTGATATTTGTCAATCTCTATATGTTTCGGGTCGCCGTGGGCCCATCATCAGGAAATACGACTGTGCCTTTGCGACAGTTGGCACTTGATTTTCTGTATGGATGACTGTCTGGTATGCAGGGTGGAAAGAAAATTTCGTTGACTGACAAACACAAACACAGTAAGAAAAACTGTGCACCTAGTTGGTTTATTTACAAGATTACACACAGATGCAAGGTCAACAAAATATTAAATCTGAAAAAAAGATTTTTCCAATAGTGAAATTAATTCTTTACTGAATAATATTAATTAATCAAACCTTAAAAAACATGACTTAAAATGAAAACGTAATTTTTCTTTAAGATTTTGAAGTTTTGCTGACCGTAAAAAAAATTGTTTTACAATAAGTTTATTTCATGCCTCTACATGTTTCGAGCATATGTGCTCATTATCAGGAGGTCAAAATTGTGGTATACAGCCTCTGGTATCATCACACCTTAGGTGTGATGATACCAGAGGCTGTGTAATGCAATTTTGGCCTCCTGATGATGAGCACATGTGCTCGAAACATATAGAAGCATTAAATAAAATTATTGTAGACAAACGTTTTGTGCATCAATTTGTTTAATTACTGAGATAATATTTCTTTAAAAATTACATTTTAGCAAGAGTTACCTATTTTTTTATTTATTCTTCAGCACGCTCCAATACAGAAAGCAATACCACATGCTACTGTAATGTTACATTTCTGCTGTTATTGCTCATTACATCTGTTCGTTAGAATGTTTGATCTTTTCAAGGTCCATTCAGTTTATGTATCTAATTAATTGCTTCATATTCCTATTGGTCAGTTCACTGTTACTGACTGCCCGGTTGCCTGCTTCAAGAAGACACTTCTTCGGAATTTCTCTTTCGTTCTTTAGCCTTTTGCATTAGGATATCAGACGGTCTGCTGTTTGTGTGTGCCATGTTTGTATGGGCACTCTGGACTTCCTATAATTTTTAATCGATGTAAGTAAGATCGAATATTTCCGTGGCCGGCCATAATTGTTGTTATATTTGGGCTTAAGTTTAGATTCGCTGCCAGTCTCTTTTCTAAGTTTGTAATTTTTAGAATAAAATGTGGACTTTAGGGGAAAGGAATTCTAGGAATTGTAAGTAACCAGAATGTAGTATTGAAACCACTACTAGCTTATCCAATTCATGCTGGCAATAATGTACTCTCTTTAGACAAACTGTGTAGCTCAATTTTATAAAAACGTGCTCGAACACACAGAGACGCCAGTAGAATTTTAGAACTATTTGTAAAGGAAGAAAGAAAGGAGACAGGCCATGAAAATCACTGTTTTATTACCGACCAATAGAATGGAAAGCCATAACGAAGACAGAGAGACCAAGGCTGCCCTAGGTTGAGTCTGAAGTTGTCTTAACGACTTCAAAATATAATTTATTTCTTATCGTGATAGTAATGACGCAAAAGCTGAATTATAGTAAGGTATGATAGAACGAAAGTAATTGGTTCTAGAACCTCGTTCGTTATAACATCTGTTCGTTCTAGCATACATTGAAATATATGTATTTAGAGGTAATCCGTTCCAGGCCTACAGCCTACAGTAAAGTTACCATCCAACACAACCATTTAAACAGGAAAAATATAATACAATTTAAAAAATATAAGTGAAAAATAATATAAAATTAATTTATTTAACTTTTATACACTGTACATGTAAATTTGAGAGGAATAAAATATCTTTTCTCAGTGAAAACTGGGAACATACTTTCCATAGAAAAGCATATACAATCACATACAGGTGGAAAGAGAGGGGTCATTTTTCATGTTCACGGTTCCGTGCGTCGCTAATCCATATAAATAATTATCCAACGAGATGCAACACAAAGCTGTCTATTATTCTGTAAGTTTACTCTACATGTTTCAGGTGTCAACCACACCCATTACCAGAAGTACACAAAACTGTAACTACAGCCTCCGTTACTGGTCATATTTTTATGCAGCTGCCTCCCTCCAACGTGGCCAAGCTAGGATTAGAATTACTAGCAGCAGCAGCAGCAGAAGTATTAGTAGTAGTAGTAACAGCAGCAGAAGTAGTAGTAGCAACAGCAGCAGTAGAAGTAGTAGTAGTAGCAGTAGAAGTAGTAGTAGTAGCAGTAGTAGTAATAGCAACAGCAGCAGTAGAAGTAGTAGCAGTAGCAGCAGTAATAGCAGTAACAGCAGTAGTAGTAGTAGTAGCAACAGCAGCAGTAGAAGTAGTAGCAGTAGTAGTGGCAACAGCAGCAGTATAAGTAGTAGTAGTAGAAGTAGCAGCAGTAATAGCAGTAACAGTAGCAGTAGTAGTATTAGTAGTAGCAACAGCAGCAGTAGAAGTAGTAGTAGTAGCAGTAGTAGTAGTAGCAACAGCAGCAGTAGAAGTAGTAGCAGTAGTAGTGGCAACAGCAGCAGTAGAAGTAGTAGTAGTAGAAGTAGCAGCAGTAATAGCAGTAACAGTAGCAGTAGTAGTATTAGTAGTAGCAACAGCAGCAGTAGAAGTAGTAGTAGTAGTAGTAGTAGAAGAAGTAGTAGCAGTAGCAGCAATAATAGCAGTAACAGCAGTAGTAGTAGTATTAATAGTAGCAACAGCAGCAGTAGAAGTAGTAGTAGTAGTAATAGTATTAGTAGTAGTAATAATAGCAGTAACGGCAGTAGTAGTAGTATTAATAGTAGCAACAGCAGCAGTAGAAGTAGTAGTAGTAGTAGTAGTAGTAGTAGTAGTAGTAGTAGTAATAATAATAATAGAATTAGTAACAAGTCATAACAGAAATTCAAATTTTGCACAAAACACGGCTCCTCACTCTGACAGCGCGCCGTCCCACAAATGCAACTGCCATTATACAATCCTTCTATTCTGAATCTGAAGAAGAGAAAGCAAGAATGTCTTTAGTTTAATTAGCTGAAGGCAGTGTGGAGGGCACAGACTGTCTCCACTGTTTACAGTTTACCTCTATCTTTTATTTTGGAGACCGTACTTCTCATACTATGACAGAGACTTAATGCGTGCATCACGTGACTGGAAACTGCTGGATGTGTAGTGTGAACCGAGTATCAGAGATTTTAATACATGATATGGTTCTTAATGGCGAGCAATGTGCTGATCAGGGCCTTTGATATATGACGTCAGGCTCATGTTACATGCCATCCGTTAGCGGAAAGCTAATTTAGAATAAGCTACCAGTAATCTGCAAAAGTAAAGACACGTTTATCACAGTCAGTAATCGCCAAATCATGAATAGGCGAGGTTGAATGGAGGTAAATTTCCAACTATATTTTTCCTTTATTTACACAAATTTGACACAATCACCGGCCAGGACATTACAAATCTACCGATTTTTATATGGTTTTTATAAATTTTGTATTGTAAAATCTCTGTAAGTAATATGAGATACCAAATAACAAGCACATTTTGCACTGTTATATACCATAATTTAAAGGTATTGTAATGGTGGTCCGATGGTGGCCTTTTCGACCGAAACATGCACTGAATGTTAAATAAAGAGACGTGGTTGTGTTTGGCGGAGAAGTAATGATTTGCTTTGAAGTTTCAACTATTCTTCACATTTCAATCCGTTGAATGCAAGTGGCCAGTCTCTTGGCAAAACTGTGGGGCAGTTACTGAATAATTTGTTTTGTTATTCCGATATATGTTTGAAGTAAATAAAGGAAATCAGAAGATATTCACAAATTGTGTATGGTTTATAGTGTTTGAAGTAAATAAGAGAAATCAAAGAATATTCACATATTGTGTATGGTTTATAGTGTTTGATGTAAATAGGGGAAATCAAAGGATATTCACATATTGTATAGGGTTTATAGTGTTTGAAGTAAATAAGGGAAATCAGGGGACATTCACATATTGTGTATGGTTTATATTGTTTGAAGTAAATAAGGGAAATGAAAGGATATTCGTATATTGTTTATGGTTTGTATTGTTTGAAGTAAATAAGGTAATCAGGGGACATTCACATATTGTTATGGTTTTTAGTGTTTGAAGTAAATAAAGGAAATCAGAGAATATTCACATATTTTTATGGTTTGAAGCCTAAATTTAAATTCTAAACCTTTCAAACGCGAAGTATAATAGAAAAATACCAATCAACACGCTACGACTTATTTAAAGTGCCTTAAACGTTTCACGTTAACACAACGTGTGTTGGGTAATGCAATTATATATAATTTTCGCCTCTTGGTTACATTTTTATCTCCGTGCCACTTATTCTTGCAGTTGATAAGCACATGCAATTTATGGCACGGGAAACATTAGGAATAAAGGTGGACGGAGAATAAAACTGAGTATTTTCTGATGTGGGATGCCAACGTAGGGAATACGTTGAGGCAGTACCATCTTATAAATTATATTTATTTGCATGTATCGTTCTACTGATTATATCCACATAAAATAAAGTATTTATTCAGAGAACAATATTGGATGTCTGGATACAATTACATTGCGATGTAAAACCGAGATAATTACCTAAATTAGAACCATTTGCTGTTACTTTGAAGAGCTGTAGTAATTCCGATATTGCAGTGGTAACTCTTCGTCTAGACACGATCATAACCAAATGGAAGAGACTACTACGTCAGAGAAATAGCCCGTTATGTACGAGGCGTGTCCGTGTTATATAGGGACAGTCCGTAACGCGCAGTAAACCCTCTCAACCTCAGTTATAAGAACAAATCTGCTAATGATGTGTAAGGCAAAAGTTATTGTTTTTTCTGATAGCTACACATAACATATAAAAGCAATGTAATAAGCATGTAGAAATTTTGAATGTTAAACCTGGTGATACGTAATGTAATGCATACATTTTATTAGGTTAACCGAATGTAATTCAGGCGTTACGAAATGTAACAGAATATACTTAAAATATTAATTAAAAATTATAAATATTTTATTTATTCTCCAACTGATGTTTTAGTGAGGTGTCTTAAAAACAATATTAAAATTTACATTGAAATGTGAATTTTAATGTATATTTTAAATTTGTTTCTTTTTTTAAGACAACTCACTAGTGCATCAGTGGGTGAATAAATAAAACTTTAATAATATCAAGATGCTGCGCGGTACGAATGTGAAAATTGTTGGCTTAAAAGTTATTTTGAATGGAGAAAAAAAAAACTTCAGCGAAAATTCAGGCTAATCTCCATGGCAAAATAAGCGACGAATTCGCGATTACAATATTGCTTTTTAACAAAATTAACAGAGACTATTTGAGCTCGACAGATAATTACAGACCAATAACAAGGTAATGTAGTACTATGGCACAATATCTCTGTACCTATAAATGAATATCAATTGTGTGGAATTATTAAGCATGGAAATTGGTTAAGTTAGTAGAGCGTGGCAACTCCGTTGTTTTGAATGACGTCACCTGTTTTGTACCGTGTTTCAAATATCGGGGTGGATATTTGTTTCATAAAAGCCAAAGCCGATAGAGTGTGAGAGGTTTTGAATTTTTTTTGTCTTTGTAATTAACCAACTTCATGCACAAAGTTTTTGTTTTGCAGTAAGTTTATTTCATGCCTCTACATGTTTCGAGCACTATGTGCTCATCATCAGGAGGTCAAAATTGTATTGTAGAGCATCTGGTACCATCACACCTATAGGTGGCCGTCCGGTGCACATGTTAATAAATCTGTGCACAGGACAGCCACCTAAAAGTGTGATGATACCAGATGCTGTATAATATAATTTTGACCTCCTGATGATGAGCACATGGTGCTCGAAACATGTAGAGGCATGAAAAAAAATTATTGTAAAACAAAAATTTTGTGCATCAAATTGGTTAATTACTTAGATAAATATACTGAAATGCACGGTCAGCGAAACGCCAAAACAGATTTTGAAATGTTTCAAAAATGCATTTTGAATTTTTGGTGCAACAGATTTTAGTGACCTAGCTCAAGGAAATCCAATAGCGGTCCCTAGTCTAAGCTACATAAAGACATTTCATAACACAAATCACACACTTTCTATAAATTCCAATGTTATCTTCCCATTTGTTCCTATGTCCTCCCAATTCTCTCCTTCCTTTAAATTTTCAGCCGAACGTTCTCTTACCCACACGCGTTAGGAACTGTAATCAAATCATCCCACCCTCCCAATAACAATTATTAGAGCGCTTTCAGTTATTCAGTCCAGCCTTCGACAATTGTGACCACCACGAAAGGGGGACATTCTAACGACTCTTTGATATTTTAAGATTTTTAAATATTCACTTATTTCTGTCTCTTCAGAAACTGTATTACTTTCCCCGTTTGCTTGTTTTTGGCGTGACAGCCCTTCGCCCCCCGCCCCCCTCCCTCCCCCCCAGCCCCCCCACAAATCTCTTCACCAACTGTACA